>Ga0099825_1000810_pt1 | contig 36552 bp, 16 predicted proteins | sample SiratroredBW_FD_76838 | JGI IMG/M metagenome (GOLD analysis project Ga0099825, IMG submission 76838) | Root nodule microbial communities of legume samples collected from California, USA - Siratro red BW | ecosystem: Host-associated > Plants > Roots > Nodule | place: USA: California | collected...
GCATTGCAAAAAATGAAAGTATAAAAATATATTGATATTATAGAAGCACCTGTGTTCTTTTATGGTTCAATTAATCCTTTTTGCGCGAGGGTGTTGGGAGTTTTGAGACGACGACAATATGGGAGGAGCTTCGACGATAATTTCCGACATCATTTCCAGCATCATGGGAGGAGCTTCGACGATAGCTTCCAGCATCATGGGAGGAGCTTCAACGGCAAATTCCAGCATCATGGGAGGAGCTTCGACAGAAACTTCCAACATCATGGGAAAAGCTTCAACAGCAACTTCCGGCATCATGGGAGGAGCTTCGACACAACTTCTGACATCATGGGAGAAGCTTCGATGCAACTTCCGACATCATGGGAGGAGCTTCGATGCAACTTCCGACATCATGGGAGGAGCTTTGACGACAACTTCTAACATCATGGGAGGAGCTTCGATGACAACTTCCTACATCATAAGAGGATCTTCGGGGCAACTTCTGACATCATGGGAGGAGCTTCGACGGCAACTTCCGACATCATAAGAAGAACATTAACATTGTGAGATAGCACAGACGGAGTTTGGAACATATACCACAACTCGTCATCAATCCACGATTCCTCATTATTCTCCGCCATTATTCTTTCTTCTTTCAACTCTTTCTTCTTTCTTCTTTCAACTCTTTCTTCTTTCCCAACTCACTACAAAAACTTAAACTTTTTTTTTTTATCACACTTTCTTTCCTCAGACATTATCCTTTCACGTATATTTATAGATAAAATAACATGCATGATAATAAAAATAGATAATATAACACACCATGCATGATAATAAAAATAGATAAAATAATACACCAATGATAAAGTTATCATAACATAAATATCTAAGAAAAAAATAAAATAGATCAAATATCATAAATTTATCTAATAAGAAAAATATCATAAATATATCTAGTAAGAAAATAAAATAAATCACAATGTCATAAATTTATCTAAAAAAAAATAGATCAAAATATCATGTTAATAATATTAAATTTAAATGACTATTTTTTCATATTAAAATTATATGTAATTCTTTAAATTTTAATATTGGAGATTATAGATGATTTAATCACTTAGATAACGATAAGATATTAATAATATTATGTGTTTATCTATTTAGATAACTAAATAAAATAATTAATTAATAAATAATAAATTAGATAATGATAAACTATTAATAATTTTAGATTTAAAAGACGTAATTATTTAAAAATTGATAACGGAAATTGTAAATGATGTAGACAACAAATAAATTAGATAAAATATTAATAATATTTTTTGTTTGATAACTACATGATATATTTAAGAGGTTCCTTTTTCATCGAAATTATGTATTTTATGGTGAAAAGTATAAAATAATATATAATTATACTAAATACAATATAATAAATTAAATAGTTATCAGATATATATTGATAATATTAGGTTTATAAAGACTAACTTTTACATTAAGATAATGTGTAGTTATTTGAAAATTAATAATAGAAATTACAAAAAATGTCATCTAAAAATTATATTTTATTTATATAATTACTTTTTATACAATTAAAATATTTTATATAATTTTAAAATTATAATTAATATTATTAAATTTCTATGTCAAAATAAATATAAATATAAATATTTACGTCAAATAAGAATTATGATAGATATTTTTATATAAATTAATATCAACAAAGTTATATTTGATTGTCTAATTCCTTTATATTTTTGTTTTGTTTTCTATGTTTTAGTTCATTAAGTTTTAAAAAATTTAAAATATGTTTCTTAAAAACTTAAATGTAAAGTTTACTATGTAATTTTTCTGATTCACCAGTCTTCCATTTTCATTCATCTTGGTTGTTTAATTATAGTGGCACCTTTGTTAAATCTTATCTGGATAACTCCATTTGATATATAACCCTGACTCAAACCACTCCCTCCTTCATGTTGATGCATTAAAATCCTCAAACAACGTTAAATTTTGATCGATTAAAATGATGATATTCTTCATTCCATTTTTGTTTGTAAATTTTACTCATAAAACAAAGTATCTATTTACAAATAAAAGCAAAAGGAAATAATTAATTTGATTAAAAGAAAGCTGAAAAGGTCCCATACATGTAATAAGTTATGGTACCTTTCCCAAAGTTGGAATAAATACCACAAGAGCAGGAACATTATTATGTGGACACTACTTATAAATACTTATTTGCATAGTGAGGTTGGTCATTCGATAATAAAAAGGGAAAAAATGAGATTGAGAAGATGGTGAGGGTGTTAGGGAAACACTTTGTTTGTAGTTCTATTTTCCACACCTGCAAATAGGAAGGCCCCATTGAGCTATTATTGGTGATCCTTGTCCCTTTCCCTGCGGGGATTTTGTCGCATTCATCCCATCTCCTTTCATGTAAAAAATCCAACTTAGCTCTCAATTTTTAAGCTATTGAAGAAGTTTAATCATAAATTAAGTTGTTTGATTTTATCTTTAAGTTAACTGAACAAACATGGCATCACTTTAATACTTAAATCAAGTTCTTTAAATTAATTTTAAGCTATATATCATTTTCTCATTGGCCATAAAGCATGATACTTATTGTGTTAGGAATTTGAAGTGAGTATGAATAAGATGAATAATATATAAAAAAATCAATAAATTTATTATTTTAAAATTTTGGGTTGAATTTTGTGTTTTAATTTTGTATAAGTTTATTTACCATATATTGATATTAAATATCATCCGTTTTCCTTGAAAAATCTCACAAATAATATGAGGGATGACAATTCAACAAACTATTTCAGGCGAATATGATCTAAAGTAAATAAAAAATTTTAAATTTGTGATATCTTAATATCTTTTATATGAGGTTATTTACAATTTATTAGTGTTAAATCTCCTTTTAATAAATTTTGGTTTTTGTTTTTATTTTCTCCTTGAAAAATATCTGTGGAGAACTCTTGTAAACAAAGTCTGATGACAGTTGAGTCAGCATTAATCATTCTATTTCTTATATCGATAAAAAAATAATATAATAATATAAATAGAAAAAATAGGAAACACAAAGATTGTTTCAATATATATACAAATAAAATAGAATATGATCTTAGGGTGATTAATAAAAAAATTGAATTTCTAAGAAACACTTCTAAATCTCTCGGTAACACCATGAAATTATGTATTTTCAATAGCCAACAACACTATATCTATCAATAACAATTCAAATACCATGCATACATAAGTAGTGCTAACCAAAAAATTGCATTTTGAGTAAGTTTTCCAGCTTTTTCAGAACTTTGCTGCCCAATTGTAATGCTCCTTACTTATGCCAATCAAATTTGTCACTGTGTTCCTCGTCTGTGTGTTGCCTTTAGATCCTATTTGGAGCTACCCACTTCTAATCATTGTTACAAACCTACAAAATTTTGTGTTCGCCTACAATATAAAAACTCGTTCTCCAATTAATCCATAATAATCTTCACTCTTTGAATTATCCATTGTTCAAGGTTTTGTCTAAGCATGTACTACTTTATACTTCACTAAGCAACAAAAACTTGAGTAAAACTTGAGTAATGTAATATCCTAGTAGAAAAATGGTCTTTTACATCAGTTTTGAAAGACATTCTACGTTAGCTCTGGAATCGACGTAGACGTAGGCAACGTAGAAAGTCTTGGACATATGACGTCGATTATGCAATAGACGTAATGTGTACGTCACTACGTCAGTTGAAAATAAAAACTGATATCATATACCCAACTAAAATAACTAAATTACAGTGTAAGAGGTGGATATTACGTCAGTTGGAGCTTAAATCAACATAATATAGGACTTTTTACGTCGGTTGTAAGCTACAACCCACGTCAAAAGTCCTCTATTACGTCGGTTGTAGCTTACAACTAACGTAAAAAGTCTTTGTTTTAAAATAAATTAATAGGTTGATAAATTTATAATCAATACAAGAAAATAATACAACAAATTTTAGAATTTTCTAGCAAGTATAGATATGTGAATTCAAAAGCTACAATATAAAAAAATAGGTAAAAAATAATAAACAAATAAAAAAGAACCCTAAACGATGAAATTTTGGAATTTCTAGAGGCCCAACCGCATTTGACTGTTGGCCAGCGAATTCGTTATCTCATTTCGAGCAACTTTAATCTTTTGAGCGTCTCAATCTAAGCTTTCTATCAAAAGTTATGACCATTTGAAATTTTTCGTCCTAAAATTTTTGAAACCCAAATTCTATGATACAAACATACAGAAAACAGTCCAAGCGTACAAATAATACAACAACGTTTCAAAGATTAGAAAACATATCTCTTGTACACAGTGAGAGCAAAACCAGTGAACACAAATGGACCAAAATGAAATCTACCTAAACCACTGAATGCAAAAGTAGAGTGAATGAAAGCACAAGGACAGTGAGAGCAAAGGAAAATGAGAGAACAACACGCGACATACTAGTGAGAATAAACCGAAAAGCGAACCAATGGCATCCAAAACGTGAACCGAAAGTGTTAAGGAGTGCTCCAAACCAAACTTGGAGAGTGAACGAAATTGGGGGAACTGATTGAAACAATGACACAATGGCACGGGTAACAATGCAGAAGAAGGCAAAGCAAAAAGTCTCAGTGAAAGAAAATGAAGCGCGAAGGTATCATAAATCCCTAATTTTGATTTTCTATTTTTTCAGTCTTTTTATACGTTAGTTATTTCTGGAACTGATGTAGACTATGATATATTACGTTGAGTTTGTATGAAACGATGTAATATCTTTTCAAATATTTACAAAAATTACACCTTATTTTTGTTTACGTCTGTATCTTTTTAACCCACATTATATCGTATTGTAGAATGTATTTTTTTCTGTCTATTGACGGTGAATCTCAAGTAAACAACATGAAATATAATAAACATTGTATTGTACAATTTAGTCTCCTTAGTGATATTGGAAATTAACAGTCTCTTAATGATATTGAAAATTAACAGTGTATAACTATAAGAAACAGAAACGGTTAGAAGTTGATTTTAGAATGTTATTAGGTATTTGGACAATCACTCCTTGTGAGTGAGTTATTTATTGAAGAAAAATCAATATATACCAATTTTTTTGTATACGGACAGCAACATCTCTAAAATACTTCATTTTATTTAATATATTTTTTACCTACTAAAAATAATAATAAGCTGGCATTGTAAATGAGAGAGACAAGTCCTAACAAGTATCCTCTAATTTCTCAATATAGCAGTAGAAAACAATTCAATGTCTTCATCAATAAACTGCAGATTAAGCTTTTTTGAAATTGTGATACTTGAGTCCTATTTTGATGTGATAATGGATAAAGATATAAGATATATTTTTCTATAATAATTTACAATTCATTATAATAATATTATATAACATTATTATTTTGTATTACAGAAGGAGAAAATGTGAAAACCATGGAGAAGGTGGAAGTTTCTCAGGAAGCTATTTTTGTCTTTTTCTTTTGGGGCCAAGTAATATGTCGGAACATGAAAGAGCAATCAAAATTCAAAAAAGTTTGACGGGATCACATGCCTACATTTTCAGTATGCATGATTGTTTGTGATATTAATATTTTAGACTTTAGGTGGAAAAAAAAAAAGCTGTATGGTGTGGTGGGGCAGACATAGACTCAATGTGATGATGGTGGTGCATTCAAGTTCTTTTTTTTTTTTCTTCATTAAGAGTTTTTATATTTATTACCATTTATGTAGCAACTACATTTCTCCTTATACTTCAACCCTTTCAAATATAAATTTTACAGCTTGTTTTCTTCATAAATTCTCATTCAATGGTTCAAACTTGATCAAAATATGACAATTATGAAACTTGATCACCTTGATAATTAAATGCGCTTTGTTCTTTATGGATGTTTAATGTTTAAGTACCATTAGTGGCGACAAGCTTTCAATTATTAGCTGAACAAGAAAAATATTGAAATAAAAGTAGGAAAATTTCTTTAGTAAATGAGCTCAATTGCATAATGCATAATAATTGTTTTGTTTCACTATCATTAATAACTTACAATAATATCTCATTTTATTTTATTCAGAATTAAACTTGTGATCTTTACTTCAAACATTTTACAATTTATCTTTATCATTGAACAATTAATACAACTCAAAACATTTTATATACTATCATAATGGAATTAGATAAGAGAATATTTTTCTTTAGTAACATGATTAATTGAAACTTTTTAAATTAATTTTAATTTTTAAAAACTTAAATAATTTTACTTATTTGTCTGTGAGTAATTAAGAAGTTTATTCAAATTAATTTTCATGATCAATTTATCCCCATATGTGAAATTTCTTACAGTTAATGATTTCGAACATTGTGTGACTTTATTACCATGAAAAGTAAGATTTGTCACATTGAGTATATACTGTATAGTTAAGTAGGAAAATAATATAAAAGAAAATTTATTAAGTATTTTTTTGTCAAGTAGAATGTTGTGCGTAACACTTGAATATATTGAATATGGTATTGCACAAGTAATACAAGAATTAAATTCAAGTATTATATTATAGAAAATATTTGGACATCTAAAACAATAAGAGAATTAAAAGTACTCAAGAACAAACAAAATTGATAAATACAATACAGAATGTGCAGCCAAACTAAGAATTAGATTATGAACTCACAATATACATTATTAAGTATTTTTCTTTACTAATAAGTTTATTAAGTTTGCTTAACTCTTATCCACTGCGTGATTAAAATGCTAATATTAGTAAACGTTGCTCAACATGTTTTTTCTTAAACTGAAATTCTGGATTCATAGATGGTATAGCAAAAATAAAACATTAAATACATATTTGACAAACTATTTACTATTTCCGAATAAAATCAGAATGAAGTTAGTAAAACATGAGTGAGTGACAAATGAGAATAGAATGATGGATGGTGCATTTTCCATTAGATATGCATATGATTGTCCCTAGAAGTTAAAAAAAAATATGGAGTAAACTAGTCAAAATTTATTACACTATGTGAAAGAAGAAAATACCTAAAGCATATAGTTTAGTGTAAAAACTTATGTTGGGTTGATCTCCAACAAGAGACTAATTGCTCAAAAGAAACTTAATACTTTCATATAATGTGTTGAGTTGTCCATTATGTATTGAAAAGCTTAAAACTATAGAACATTTTTTTTTCTTGTAGTAAGATTTAGGAAGTATGAAAAAAATGTTATAAATGGGTTTTTCTCAACAAGAATTCTAGCAATTTGCTCACGAATACATTTTTGACAGCATACAATGTTGGAAAGTTTGTTTAACAATGAAAAAGTGGGTAATTATGGGTGGGATAGGAGTGTTTGGAGGAAAAAGGATGAATGTGTCTTTAGAGAGAAAATATTTAGCATTGGGGATATGATAAAGCAAGTTAAAACCTCTATTCTTAAATTGAGAGAAATTTATACAATGGTGGTACTATTAGAGACTATGTATTTATGTGTGAACACCCTCAACACTAGGGTTGTGAATAGTTTGAAAGGAAAAAAAAAGAATAAAAACAAAATTAAAAAAATAATAATAATTGATTGAACAAATGTCAGAAAAGGAAGTTGGATAGGAAAAAATAAAATAAAATGGGAAGTAAACCTAATGGATTTGTTAGCACCAGTTGTTTTGACTCCACACCAATGCTAAAATGGAAGAATACAATGGAAAGAAGAGACAATGTTGATCATAATGGCAGTTGAAGGTTTATAAATCATTTGCTTTATTATTTTAAGGATAGTTATATGCTAGGACATAAATATAGCTAAACCATTTAATATAAGAATTTAGTTTCTGATTGTAAAAAGGTTAGACATCCCTCATGTCATAATTAATGTATTTACTACATTGATAAAAAAAACTTCTTGTTTAATTTAGTGGTAACTTCAAATATAAACTAATAAAGAGTTTTCATGTGGACGAATATTTGATACTTAATAATTATAAATTAAATTTTAGAATAACAACTACTATTTGAGTAAAATTTCTTTCAACAAATAGTTTTAATTTACAATGTTAAAATTGAAATATCACAAAAGAATTATAAAATAATTCTATTGAACATGATTGTTCAATTATTTAATAATTGATTGTGTTGTAACTAGTTTAATAAAATCTAATAGTGATAGGAATGAAAACAATAACACTACAATTTAACTATAGGGACCACTTATAGGTTGAATAATAAAAATATTTGTAATTTTACTGACCTATACATTGAGTGGGTAGGATTAGAGTTCTTAAATACTAGTTGTAATGAATCAAAATTTTGAAAATTGATAAATTTTTAAGTGATATTTCTACTGTAATCAATGCTGATTTAAATTGATGATGCCAAATTTTTATTTTTTTTATATTTTACTTTTCACCTTTCTATTCCTTCCATGATCGTTTTTTTTTCTCATACACACAAATTAAAACTTCAATATTGATGTCACCCTCTATTTCTACCACATCTATAAGCTAATATGAATAGGTTTTCCCGTTCCAGGAGTTGAGTTATAAATTTGGGGAGCTCCCATTGACTCATATCCTTACCATTTATATTTCTATTGTTACTAAAATTTAAGTTTTGTACTTTATTTAATGATATTAGTTATACAGACTATTTATTAGCATTTAATACATTTTTTATCATAATATATTTGTTAATAAGATGTTCAGGTGTAATAAAAATTAAATCTTATTTATTATACGAAATTGTGGATAAAATTGACAGGTGATGTTTTGGTTGGAATTATTGAAGCTTACAAATTTACTATTGTGCTACTAAAATTATTACATAATATCGAAAACATCTTTAGGGTAATATTTTACATCCTTATTTATATAATTTTGAGACTCGTAATTTAATATAAAATTATCAATGTTATTTATATAATTTTATCAATACTCAACGGAAAGATGAATAATATTTTAATTTTATTTTAGAATATTAAAATTTTTGAAGATGAGTCTTTTTATTCGCATTTATTCTAGTGAGAATATAGTGATCTTTCTTGAATGGTCCATATTTACTCACATTATGTTTTTTATTAGTGAATTGTGATTTCTTCTTATCATTTAGTTCTTGTATATGAGTATCTTGATTCTCGTATATAGACAGTTACATTAGGTTTTTTGGAGTGGCAGAATAGACGTGTAGTCTGTAGGGTTTTTAATCATCTGGGGTGCCTTAATGATTAAGATATGATACAAACTGAGAAAACTTTTTTTGCAATTGTTGTACAAAATTAAATGTTCGCTCAGTGTTTGAATAATGCTTGCAACATCTCTATGTTCCCCTTGCCCCTCTCCTTGCCTCAAAGGAGATCTTATCCCTATGCACATCCCAGAAAAAAAAGACATATATGACAAGGTTTGAAAGTGTAAGAATCACTTACATGATATGATCGTCCTAGTCAAAGGATACAAGTCTTTACCGCACCTAGACATGTGCAAGAAGTTGAATGTTGCTTGGAAAGCTCTTATATCTTTGAAGGCAATTCCTTTTAGTAAGGAATTTTATGAGTTTTCATTCACCTCTTTGGAAGATACGAGGAATGTGTTGGCGGTTGGATCTTGAAATCTTTTTCCAAGATTTTTGCGAGTCTTTACCTATACTAAAGACTTCGTTTCAATAACTATAAAGTTTACTAAGGCGCAGTGTTGGGTCAGAATTCATGGTCTTCCTTTAGAGTATTGGCAACCTTGTGCTATTTTCTCTATAGCAAGAGGGGTTGGTACCCCTCGTGTGTTAGATGATTGTACTATGAAGAAAATCATTGGTTCTATGCTAGGGTGCTTGTTGATGTAGATTTACTCTATTCTCTATCGCTGTAACTTTTGATAGAACATCCAAAATTTTCCTTTATGGTTGACATGGAGTATGAACGACTTCAACCTTTTTCTCTTTTTGTAAAATGATTGGTCATATGTTATCTACTTGTAGGCACTACCCTTAAAGTGATAGGTTTGATCAATAAATGAAGTCTAAACATTGTTATGCTCTTAGGTCCAACTTAGGGACACGGGCGGAAAATGTGAATATACAAAATGAGGTGGTTAATGTTGTTAATATTTTTTCTGGTAATGACTCTAAACTATGTTCTTTAGAATGTGACGTTGTTAAGGGTGTCAAATCTTGTTGATGATTCTTAGCAAACTTCTCCAGTTCAGAATGTTGAGCAAATACAACATGTTTCTCTTAGGGTGGCTTGGCTCACCCGCCTGGTTTGCCTCTTTCAAACTATTTTTCTAAATTGTCTGTTCTGGATGAAATCTTGTCTCGGAATAAGCATGAAAATGTGATATACTGCAGATTCTAATTCCCTTTGGTTGCTCTCATTGTTGTTGTTCCAAGATCATCTAATAATATTTCTAAACATATTGCTTCTAAAGAGAATTCTTTATAAGGTACTGGTTTGTAGAGTTTGGTTTCTAAGAGATGGGTGGATATGTTGCATGAGGATGCTTTTAACTCAGACTTTGATGGTCATGATGATTTTGTCCAATCACCCCACAGAGTTGGTAGACCACATAAAAATGCTTCTATAACTGTTAAGAAAATCACTGAAATGGCTTCTCATGGTTCTAATGGGTTAAGCTTGATGCCATGTGTTGACAATATTGTTGTCTATTGTATTTAATGGAGTCAACTCAAGCCAAGAAGAAAGGAGACTTGAAGAAAACTTAGTATTAGTGTGTGTTAGTTGTCTTGTCTTGTGCAAATTTCATAGCGTATTGGAATGAGCTCCAATATTTCTAATTATTTTTGAAAATATAAAATTGGAATTGATCTAATTGTATTTGAGTAAAAATGGTTCACTAAAGTTTTCAACGAATTGTTTTTCAAAAATAGAAAGCTGAAAAAATCCTGTCAGGAGAAAATCAATCGACTTAAATCTATTTACAATTGATTGTTTTTAATATAACTGTAACAATTTTAAATCAATTTTTGAAACATATATAAGAGCTTTATCAATTTTTGAAACATATATAAAAGCTTTTAAAAAACACTTTTTAGTAGTCAGAAAGTTTTGAAAACGTAAGATAGCCAAAAACTAAGAAGATCATTGTGAACTAAGAAGATCAAAAGGAATCAAGAACGGATTCTTGAAGCTCATTCAATATTGTGATAGTACTGTACTGTTTATACATTTGTTGTTCATTCAAGGAAGTCATTGCAATATGTTTTCTTAGAATGGTTTTGTATTGATGTGATTGCAATGGTGATTTGTTTTCAAATTTCATTGGTTCAAGAGGTTTTAGAACTATAATTGTATAAGATTTACTATAGTAAGGGTACAATAGGATTCTGCACTATTTTTGGTGTGTTCTTGCAGGGTGCAAGATTGGTTATTGTGTGTAATTGTTGTACATAAGTGTTCTCTAGTGAAATTTCTTTGCTTGTTGGCAAGGAGAATGAATGTAGTTCTTGAGGAAGAGTGAATCAGTATAAATCTTTGTGTTCTTGATCCCTCTTACCTTTGATCTTGAATCGTGACTTAAATTCTGCATAGTTTTCTGACTCTACGTTTTTCAAACAACTATTTTTGGAACTCAATTGATTGTTTTCCACTACTGTGTACAAACAACTGTTTGTTTTTTCAATTGGTATTATGATTTGTATGTACTAAAAAATTTGTCTTAATCAAATCAACTTGTTTGTTATGTGAAAAATACATGTTCTTGATCACTTGATACCTTTGTTATATTTTAACTAAAAACAGTTTGTTAAATATATTATTTAATCAATTGATCATCTCTATTATTGACTTAGTAGGAATTTAGAACTGATTATTCCTGAAATTTAATTAATTGGACTTTTGGAACAATAACTTTTTAATTCATTGTTTTCAATTTTAATTGATTTCTGGTTTTGAGTTTTGGGTGGATTTATGATATTTAATTGATTTATTGTTAAATTAAATTGATTATTTGTCTATTATGTTGTATTGACTAATATTTCAATTGATTGTTTTTCTACCGAATAGCTATATATCTCATAGTAAATTGTTTCAGTTGAGAAAAATCTTTTTTTTTTCAATCTTGTTCATAACATTTGTAAAAAATTTTGAAAGTTCAATTCAACACCCTTTTAAAGTTGGCCTAAAACTCTTTTCATCACGATGGCTGTTAGTTTGGAAGTCCAGAGGTTTTGCTTTAGCCCTTTTAATTTGCACTTAGTCGTTGTCAGTTTATACTCTGTGAGGTTACAGCCGGATGCTGGAGGGGTGCAAGTTATTCATGTTTTTTCTTATAAGTTTAAAGAGGAGTATAAATTGATTTTTAAGTACTCCCAATCGGGTAGAGCGAAGTCCCTAGTAATTTGGAGGAGTTGAAAACTTGTGTTCAAATTTCAAGAAAATTTGTGCGACTGAGGAATAATACTTCCAAGACTGTCAAAAAATCTATTAAAATAAGTACAACAAGAAAAAAATGATGAAAGAGTTTATACACCTCAGTTTTGATTTTTTATTTTTGTATTATTTTATTTTTCAACATAAAAGATTGTCTTTTTTTTCTTTTCTTTTTAATAAATTTCATGTGAAGGTTATATGATGTGAGCTTTTAAAAAAATTGAAAAGATAATAAAGTTCTATATTCTAGATGGATGAAAATGTGAAAAGTTTGAGAAAATAAAAATAGAAAATAAATGTAAGTATCATTACTTTTAAACCAGCATTAATTAGAATGGAAATATTAATTAAATCTTTATAAATGTGGATATCATTAATTTTAATTACAATGAAAATATTAATTAGATGTTTATCATCTTTCAAAATTTCATTAAAACATGTATTGTAGAACTTGAAACCTTAAACATCCTGGACACATAGCAAAACTGTCACCTTGAATGAGTGAGATCTACTTTTATTATTTATTGATAAGAAAATATACACCAATTTATTTTATCTTTAACATATCTTTACTGTAGAGTCATGTTAATAAAATTTAAAATTTAAAATAAATAAAATTATAAATTATAAAATTGAAATAATATATTTTAGTCTTAAAAATATCAACCACCAAAACATTAAAATGTAAATATTATAAACATGTTTAACTGAATAAAAATTACAAAAAAATAAAATAAAATTGATACAATACAATGAAATTGAAACATGACAATCACTTACTCAATAAACCAAATATTTAATGAACTCATAATTATTATTAATTAAGTATCACATAACATAAAATTAAGTACTCACAAAATATTCTTAAAATTTAATTTTTAAGGGAAATATTTCTTCTTCATGCATCATTTAAACTAGGGGATAAATATATTAATGGCACATATATCTGGTGTGCACATACATAATGAAAGGATGTAAACTCCTTCTTAAATATATTAATGATAAAAATATATAAAGAAAGTAAATAAATGAATTCCTTAACTATATATAATTCAACCCCTGTTGAAATTTTAAAATTTAGAGTGAAAAAATTCAATTCAGTTTTTTAAACAATTCATTTCTTTGGAATTTAATCTATTTAGCTTTTTGTTAATAATATCAATAATGAATTCTTCTAAAGTAATATAATTCCATCAAAGAATTACTAAAAGGAATAGATTCTAAAAAAAATTATTTATGTATAAATAAAGTATGTAAGTATGACATAACTTCTACAACACGATTTTGATCTTATGAAAGTAAAATTGTATTATATATAACATTTTCTTCACAATAAAATCATAGTATATTAATACAATTCACTATCATATTTTTTTTAAAATTTGTTTATTTTAATTTTGATAAAATTGAACCATGTTGAACAATTACCCCACCACACAGTGGACAAAGGATGCTAGGCAAGGTGGACCATAAGATTACTTCATCAAATTCATCAAATCTGAAATAAATTTATTTTTTCTCAGTTTTCTTAGTAACTGTAATTTTTCTTAGTAACTGTAATCTCAAAACGGTTTACTTTAATTTGTTTATAAATGCAATTAAATATTTATCTTATATGATTAATTATTATGAGTTACTCTTGCAAACTTATTTATATTTTGTATTCTTTATTTTAAAGGATGTATTTAATTTTAATATTTAGTCTGACAACTTTAACTCTGGCATTAATTTTTATCATAATTACAGAAATAAAAGAATAAATAAACTAACTGAAGAAAAAAATAATTACATGTCTTAATCAATTCAATTTAGTCCTTTTGTGATATCTTTATTATATTTTAACTAAAAAACATTTATTAAATATGTGATTTAATTAATTGATCATCTCTATGGTTGACTTAGTAGGAATCTGAAACTGATTATTTTTTAAATTTAATTATTAGATTTTTGGAATAATAACTTTTAAATTTACTGTTTTCTAATTTTAATTGGTTTCTGGTTTTGAGTTTTGGATGGATTTTTTATATTTAATTGATTGTTGGTTTTGAGTTTTGGATGGATTTTTGATATTTAATTGATTGTTTAGACTGTTTTTTTTTTTTTTGTTTTTTTTAATTTTTTTTTATTCCTTTTTATTTTGCTTTTTTTTAGTTTTTTTTTTTTTTTTTTTTTTTTTTTTATTTTTTTGTTTGTTTTTTTTTTTTTTTTTTTTTTAATATCTACTTATCCCATAATAAATTGCTTCAGTAGAGAAAATCACCATCCTTTTTAAAGGTTTATCAGGATGGTTCTTAGATTAAAAGTTCAGAGATTTTGCTTTATTTCTTCTAATTTGTATTTAACGGTTATCCATCATTTATATCTTATGAGGTTAGAGCTAAATGTCGGAGGGTATACGTTATTCATGTTTTTCTTTTTCTTTCTAAGTTTAAAAGTAGGTATAAATTGATTTTTAAGTATTGAATTGAATGGGTAGAACGAAGTTTCTTAATAATTTGAATGAGTTGGAAGTGTGTTCAAATTTAAAAAATAAAAAATAAAATAAGATTATGAGACAGAGAAAGGATGTTTTCTAAACTGTCAAAAAAATCTATTAAAATAAATACTACAAGAAATAAATAAGGAAAGAGTTTACAAGTTTTGATTTTTTTTATGTTATTTTATTTTTCAACATAAAGATTGTCTTTATTTCTTTTCTTTTTAATAAATTTCATATAGAGGTTCTATGATGTGAGTTTTTAAAAAAAAATGAAAAAGATAATAAAGTTCTACCTTCTAGATGAACAGAAATGTGAAAAGTTTGACAAAATAAAAAGATAAATATCACCAAATAAATGTAAGTATCATTATTTTTAAACCAGCATTAATTAGAATGGAAATATTAATTAAATATTTATAAATGTGGGTATCATTAATTTTAAATATTAATTACAATGAAAATATTAATTAGATGTTTATCATCTTTCAAAATTTCATTAAAACATGTATTTTAGAACTTTAAACCTTTGAACATCCTGAATAGGATAGCAAAACTGTCATGTTGAATGAGTGGGATCTACTTTTATTATTTATTGATAAGAAAATATACACCAATTTATTTTATCTTTAACATATCTTTATTGTAGAGTCATATTAATAAAAATTAAAATAAATAAAAATATAAATTATAAAATTAAAATAATATATTTTAGTCTTAAAAATATCAACCACCAAAACATTAAAATGTAAATATTATAAAAATGTTTAACTGAATAAAAATTACAAAAAAATAAAAATGATACAATACAATGAAAATTAAAACATTAGACAATCACTTACCCAATATAAACAGATATTTAATGAACTCTTAATTATTATTAATTAACTATCACATAAAATTAAGCACTCACAAAATATTCTTAAAATTTAATTTTGGAGGGAAATATTTCTTCTTCATGCATCATTTAAACTAGGGGATAAATATATTAATGGCACATACATCTGGTGTGCACATACATATGAAAGGATGTAAACTCCATCTTAAATATATTAATGATCAAAATATATAATGAAAGTAAATAAATGAATTCATTAGTTATATATAATTCAATGTCTGTTAAAATTTCAAAGTTTAGAATAAAAAATTCAATTTTTTAAACAATTCATTTCTTTTAATGTAATGAATTTAATCTATTTAACTTTTTGTTAATAAGTTCACTTTTGTTAATAAGTTCATGTATAACTTTTTAAAGAAAAATAATTCCATCAAAGAAATAGATTTGAAAAAAAAAATATTCATATATAAATAAATTATTTAAATAAATATGTCATAACTTGTACGACACGATTTTGATCTTATGAAAGTAAAATTATATTATTTATATAACAATTTCTTTACAATAAAATTTTATTATATTAATACAATTTACCTTTATAAATAATTTTTTTTAAAATATGTTCATTTTAATTTTGATAAAATTACATCATGTAGAACAATTACCCCACCACACAGTGGACAAAGGATGATAGGCAAGGTGGACCACAAGATTACTTCATCAAATTCATCAAATCTGAAATAAATTTATTTTTTCTCAGTTTTCTTAGTAACTGTTTTCTTAGTAACTGTAATTTCAAAAACGGTTTACTCTAATTTATTTATAAATGCAATTAAATATTTATCTGATATTGAATAATCTTTGTGAGTTACTCTTGCAAAGTTATTTCTACCAAGTATTCTTTATTCCAAGACCCATTGTGTGTTTAATTTAAACATTTAGTCTGACAACTTTAACTCTGACATTAATTTTTATCATATTTACAGAAATAAAAGAATAAATCAACTTTAACTGAAGGAAAAAATAATTGAAATTAATGTTTTGCAAAAAAATATATTTTCTTTAAGAGGGGTATTGAATGAGAATTAATTTGAGATTCATAAAAAAAACAAAAAAAACAAAAGAAGGGTGAAAAGTGTGAAGTGGTGTGATGTGTGTCCCCTTAGGAGTGATTAAAGCATGCTTAGTCCAATTATTGAGAATCCCTAGGACACAAGGTCTCTGAAGAAAGGTTGAGATTTCTGTGAAAGAGTCCCATCCCATGGATCTGATGCCAAACACTCACAGCATAGGACCCTATCATTGTAACTCGGTTTACTTTCATCTCACAAAAAGTCTTCAAAAAGGCACTTTGCAATTTTCACAGTCACTCACAGGCTTTCTGGGAACACTGTGCAAATAGTATGAGCCATCACAGTAAGAGTCAACCGACCCTTTTTGGATCCATCTATTTGTAAGGCTTCCAATAGTCCACACGTTACGTTTTATCTTCACCTTTTTCTTACTCTCTCTCTCTCTTCCCAAATCTATAACCATTTCAGTTTTCTTCACACCCTTTTCCTTCACATAATAGTAGCACACTGTTTTCTCGTTACAAAAGTCAAATACAAAGCTTTTAATCAAAACCAGAGTCTCACTTTAAGAACTGCCATAGATTAAATATAAACGTGTTACTTTAATTAAAACTTTAATTAATCTGCATTATTTTATTTATTTTTTCTCTTTTACAAGAGTCAAGCATGCAGAGAATGAAGCACACACACACGCAAAGACAGTAGGGTTCTTATATATATCCTTTTTCCATTTAACCCCATGCCGATGAATTGAAGCTACCATTCAACTGTGTCTGTGTCACAAAGTGTCACTAGTGAGAGAGATAGAGAATGAAGAGGGAAGCTGTAATAGCATAAGGGTTTTTTAGGCTTCCCTTCTTTCTCTACAAATAATAGAACAAAAGAAAAAGACAGCCTTTTTTTTTTTCTTTCAGCTACAGAGAGAAAGCTGAGACATTGGGTTTTATCCTTTTGTCTCCTCTATCTCTCTGTCTCTATTCTTTTCCCCTTACCTTGAAAGTTTCTTCTTTGATCACTCTCCCAGAGTATATAAGTCTGTTTCTGACCGACCCAGTTCATCTTTTGAGTCTTCCTTAGGTTTCAAAATTTTGGGTGGCTTAAATTCTCATACAGGAACCAGTTCAATTCATAAGAAGAAGTGAGTTCAAGGGGTTTGAGGGTAAAAAGTTTAGGCTTGTTTCGGGTACTTCTGTTGAAGAGAAAAGTGACTTATTTCATGAGTTTTGGGGGTTTTCTTGACAACAAATCGGGTAGTGGCGGTGCTAGAAACGACGTTTCGGATATTCCTTACAACGACGTTACCACCACCAACCTTACCACCAACAACAACGACGATAGAATGCCCTTTGGTGCAATCTCTCAGCCCCGCCTCGTGCCCACCACTCCCACCTTGGCCAAATCCATGTTCAACTCCCCAGGACTATCTCTGGCACTTGTGAGAGATCTTGTTACTTTACTTTAAAATCTAATGTGTTGGTACCATGTTGTACTGTGTTTACTCATTTAGTTTCCTTTCTTGTTTGCAAAAACATGAAACAAAAAGCAGCAAACCAATATAGATGGACAAGAAGATGTGAATAGAATGGCTGAGAATAGCTTCGAACCAAATGGTTTGCGAAGGAGCAGAGAAGAAGAACATGAAAGCAGATCTGGCAGCGACAACATCGATGGCGCTTCCGGCGATGAACAAGACGCCGCCGACAACCCTCCGAGGAAAAAACGCTATCACCGACACACACCTCAGCAGATACAAGAACTTGAAGCGTATTTTCATTTTCATCCCACCATTCACCCACTCTCTTCTTCTTCACTCTTATAATTACTAACATGTTTGGTTATACTTTTTTCTTCACATCTCATACATGTAATTCTAAGGTTTCTTACTTCCTAAACACGTTGTACATGTAAATGTGTGGAATTTGTGATTTGAATGGTGGATGATTTTTTTTTTTTTAAATGGGGTTTAGATTGTTCAAGGAGTGTCCTCATCCAGATGAGAAGCAAAGGCTGGAACTTAGCAAGAGGCTGAGCTTGGAAACTCGACAGGTGAAGTTTTGGTTCCAAAACCGGAGAACCCAAATGAAGGTGTGACACGCTTCAAACTCTCACAAAGTCACTTTCACCCTCCTTTTCTTCCTTTTTGAGGTTTTCTGATGCAGTTAGAAACTTTTTCCTTCTACGTACGATTGTACCAGACCCAGTTGGAGCGGCACGAGAACAGTTTGCTGAGGCAAGAGAACGACAAGCTGAGAGCGGAGAACATGTCTATCAGGGATGCAATGAGGAACCCCATGTGCTCCAATTGCGGTGGCCCTGCCCTCATCGGCGACATTTCCATGGAGGAGCAGCACCTTCGGATTGAGAACGCGCGGTTGAAGGACGAGCTTGATCGCGTTTGTGCACTCGCGGGAAAGTTTCTGGGTCGCCCCGTTTCTTCGTTACCGAATTCAAGTTTGGAGCTTGGCGTTGGGGGGAATGGGTTTGGTGGAATGGGAGTTACCACTACATTGCCTATGGGACAAGATTTTGGAATGGGAATGGCTATGTCTGTGTCTAACAACCCTTTGGCTATGGTGTCTCCCTCCAGTACTAGACCAACTTCTGTTGTGGGTGGGTTTGATAGGTCCATCGAGAGGTCCATGTTTCTTGAGCTTGCTTTGGCTGCCATGGATGAGTTGGTGAAGATGGCTCAAACTGGGGAGCCTCTTTGGGTGAGGAATGTTGAAGGTGGGAGGGAAATTATGAACCATGAGGAGTACGTGAGGACTTTCACTCCTTGTATTGGTTTGAGACCCAATGGCTTTGTGTCTGAAGCCTCTAGGGAAAATGGGATGGTCATCATTAACAGTTTGGCACTTGTTGAGACTCTCATGGACGCGGTAAGTTAAATGGAAATTTATCTTATTAAACTCCAATTTTAGTTAGAAAATAGTGTATAAACTTTGCCTAAATGCATAACTGAATTGCATTATGTCTCAACAGAATCGATGGGCAGAGATGTTTCCTTGTATCATTGCGAGAACCTCCACTACTGAAGTGATATCTAATGGAATAAATGGAACAAGAAATGGAGCACTTCAAATAGTAAGTTTGGTTTATTTTCTTGCAAGTTTTTTTTTTTTTTTTTGTTTCTTAGTGAAGGGAAATGAAGTGAGATTTTGGTTTTTGACCCTTTAAATTTGGTGCTCAGATGCATGCTGAACTTCAAGTTCTTTCGCCTTTGGTTCCTGTTCGTGAGGTGAATTTCCTAAGGTTTTGCAAGCAGCACGCAGAAGGGGTTTGGGCTGTGGTGGATGTGTCCATAGATAGCATCAGAGACAGTTCAGGAGCACCACCCACTTTTGCCAACTGTAGGAGGCTTCCTTCTGGTTGTGTTGTGCAAGATATGCCCAATGGTTACTCCAAGGTAAATTGAAAATACTCTTTCTAGTTTTTAGTGAGGGATGATTCTGTTCTAACTCTATGTTTGGATATAGCTACTCCCTAGTCTTTAGAAAACAAAAGAAAGTAATGATTACACTACTAGCATAAAAGGGTTAGCAATTTTACTTGATTGTAAAAATATAATCTTTTTGTTTTAAGATTCCTAATCTTTTTGAAGACGGCAAAAATGGTTTATATTCTCAATACTTAGTGTTCCGAACATTTCTTCTATATACATGGAAACTATTTTGACCATGCAGCCACTGTTACCAAACTATACACTAATATTTAATAGCTTTCATGTTTTTGTTGAATTTATTATGACTTCCGAAGTGGGTATCTTTCCCTTTGTTTTTAATTACATTTGTTCATGGAAGTTACTGGATCGTAAGAGCTAAGTACAGAATATTCAAGAGAAACAAAACACCATGCCAAGGAATCACGGGGCTTTGCTTTTCGAAGCTCCTGTTTCGAAGTAACTTAGCTAGTCTAGGGACTACTCTCTATATAACTATTCTGTCAGTGATGATTCTCATACAAAATTCGTTTCATTTTTTCCAAAAGTTTACATAATATCATTGCAGCAGTGTAGGATGCTTCTCCTTGTCTCCATTTAACAATTATATTCCAGTGTAGAGTTTTCAAAATTTGATCTTCAATCCCGTAGACTCTTTGAATGGTGCTCCTAGACATTTTTTAATTATTACCATTTCAGAAATCCAAGACATCACAAATTTTTTTAATCTTCTCATCCAGTAATTTTGTAAACAGATAATTTATAAGTATCTCAACTATCAATAAAGTACTAAAGGTGTTTTAATCGAAACATGCAACATGCATACATCAACTTATAATTTTTTAATCTATGTATAGATTCCTTATAAGATAATAGTGTTAGTCTTGGAATAGAGAGTATTCCCTGTGTGGTATAAAATCCAAATCAATCCATTAATTTATTCACAAAAGTCTCCATCACTTAAATTTACGCATCTTGAACACATTAATAAGATATCCATTTGTATGAAATTTGCCTTATAATCTTGCACGCACTTTTTGATCCTATAAACAATACATATGATGTTTCTATTCCAATCTTTGACGCCACATAATAAGTATCTTCTTGCATTATTTAATTCACAAGATCGAATGTGGCCTAGTTCCAGACCTATGATCTGATAGGGCTGTTACATATAATATTGAATAAAGACCCTTGGAGTAAAAAATCAGAGACTGAGTACTTTGTCTGTTTCCTCTGAGTTTTTGTTTGGTGGTAAATCTCGATGCTCACAGTACCCGTTGCTCTTGTAAATACTGCATCTTGACTTTATATAGTACCAATATTTTATACCAATATTTTATGTACTTGTCCAGGTCCACGAGAGATACCTATGTCTGTTGCTAAGCCCAGTCTTCAGGCTTTTCCAAGATTTGCTTTTACACATTTTTCTATTATCTAGTGACGCCATGAACAAACATAACCTTATATTATTATACATACAATCCAATTAGTCAACATGATACACTTAATTACTTAATTAATTAATTAATCACTAGAATAGTATATTTTGAAATAATTTGTGACATGCATGATGAAACTTTGACATGGTTAGTTACATATGGTTTGAAGGTGACATGGGTGGAGCATGCAGAATATGATGAGAGCCAAATTCACCAGATTTATAGACCATTGTTGAGCTCAGGCATGGGGTTCGGTGCTCAACGCTGGGTTGCTACCCTTCAACGCCAATGCGAGTGTCTTGCGATCTTGATGTCTTCAGCAGCACCCTCTAGAGACCATTCAGGTGATTTAACATGGGCATTGTAAAAGATCAATTTTTTTTCACATAACTGAAGTTCATACAAATATTTTGCTGTCAAAGATTCATTATTTGATGGTGGGTGCAGCAATAACGGCGGGAGGAAGGCGGAGCATGGTGAAGCTGGCGCAGCGAATGACCAACAACTTCTGCGCCGGCGTGTGTGCCTCCACGGTGCACAATTGGAACAAGCTCAACCCCGGGAACGTGGATGAGGACGTGAGGGTGATGACGCGGAAGAGCGTGGATGATCCCGGCGAGCCCCCGGGGATTGTGTTGAGTGCCGCCACCTCTGTGTGGCTCCCTGTTTCGCCGCAGAGGCTTTTCGACTTCCTTCGTGACGAGCGCTTACGAAGCGAGTGGGACATACTCTCCAACGGTGGGCCCATGCAGGAGATGGCCCACATTGCCAAGGGCCAAGATCACGGCAACTGCGTCTCTCTCCTTCGAGCCAGTGTATGCTTCTTCTCTCTCCTTCTGTCATCTCAGAACAAATGAATTCTTGTTTTTTCATTTTTCGTGATTTTTGATGTGTGAATGTTTTTCGATAATTTCTTTGTTAGGCCATGCAAAGGTTGTGTTAATGTTTTGTTTTCACTATATTATTTAGATGGAAATGGTGTTTGTTGTCGTTTAGTATTTGGATGAGAGCTGCTGAACCTCTGAGAAGGACAAGGATGGAAATTTTGGAAGTATCAATGAAGGCTGATTTTGATGAATCACTAAAAAAAAAGTCAAAATATAGGGGATAGTCACCTGCATGGGTTTCTGACTTCACTGTTTTTTATTCAATTTTTTTTTTTTAAATAAACAAAAATTTTGAAAAAAAGTAAAATAAATAAAAATTGGAACCAGGTTTGACCAGTTTCTGGAAAATGACAACACACTAGTTATATTATTTCACTTTGAACTGGGTTTTAATTAATTTTTTTTTTTTGGTTGCAGGCCATAAACTCCAACCAGAGTAGCATGCTGATACTACAGGAGACATGCATAGACGAGGCGGGGTCACTTGTGGTGTACGCGCCGGTGGATATTCCGGCCATGCATGTGGTTATGAACGGTGGTGATTCGGCTTACGTGGCACTGCTGCCATCAGGGTTTGCTATTGTTCCAGATGGGCCCGGGTCTCGTGGGTCACAGAACGGCACTGCTGCCGCAGCAAACGGTGGTGATAATAATGGGGCGCGTGTGAGTGGGTCCCTCTTAACGGTGGCGTTTCAGATCCTTGTGAATAGTCTTCCTACAGCCAAGCTCACAGTAGAGTCCGTGGAAACCGTGAACAACCTCATATCATGCACCGTTCAAAAGATCAAAGCTGCCCTGCACTGTGAAAGTTAGCCATCACCATTGCCATCACGTGATCGATCATGTCATTGTCATATCCCAGTCACAGTGAGCGTGGTTTTTTTTTTTCTTTTTTTCTTTCATTCAGATTTTGAAAGTTATCGTTGTAGACATTGTGGCGCGTGTGAATGATGGATGGTTGTTTGAGTCAAGAACGAACCGCGCATGGGAAAAAAAAGAAAAAGCTCCTTGCATGATGGTAAGGATCTGGATCCAGCGGGTCGGGTGAGGTTCCTTAGCAGAAGGCAAGGATCGTGGTTCGGGTATTGACTCGGGTCGACCTCTTGTTTGCTCGAGTACAAGGAATAGAGGAACCGGAAAAACATAAAAAAGAATAAATAAATAAAAGGTTTTGTTAGTATTTATTAGTTAAAATGTTATTTTAGCTTGTTTGATTGGAGTTTTAGTTTGGTGTATGAAATGAAAATGTTTAGTTGAACTTGGTTCAAACTTGATCATTAGGAAACTATATTATATATTATATCATATGGTATTCATATTTTTGTTATTTTTGGTAAGTTGTGTGTTTAGCTTTTTTATTATCTAAAAACTAAAAATAATATATAATAGAACTTTATAATATATGACATAAATATTTGTTGGAAAATTATAAAAATGGAGAAGGAATGATGTGTGTCTGGTATGCAATAAATGAGTGTGCAGAAGGTGTTGGAGGAAGCGTTGGCACCATTTAATGCAAAGATTATGGCATTTTGTTCATTCCTCCAATAAGGTTCTAACACGACCACCTTAGATAGGAGCATTATCTGACAAGGAACACGAGAGTGGGGATTCTTCAGGATAACGCGGTTTTGGTGCCATGACCCCTTTGATTTGATGTTAATCCGTTACCTCTGTCCATCGCTCATATCTAGTTAACTTTCTATCTTCTTTTTTCAATACAATAAAAAAGTTTTTAAATGATATTCTTTTCAAAAATATAGATTTATTTTATTATTATAATACATGTATCCAAGGGAAACTTTATATGAAGAGGGAACAGGTACTAATTACGTATTCTGTTATTAATTATGCAATGGGTTGATGAAAAAAAAAAAGAGTTGCATTTAACATAATAAACATTTACTATGTTACTGGATTTGGTGAAAAGAAGATTAACATTACATTTAACTGGTTAAGTGACTATGACTTTAATTTAACTTTTTTAGAGAATTTTAATTTTTTGTTGTCAAACAATTATTTTTTTTATTTTCACCATTTTTTTTATTTCTTCATAATCAAATAAAATACAAACGTTTTGAGCTATTGTATAAATACAACATGTATATTGATTATGATATTTGCATTTATGATGTGTATTGACTTCTTGTTTGTATGTATTGTTCTTAGATCAATTTGCAATTTAAGGTGTGTGTTTGCTATTATGATAGGATATTTAATTTAAGTATTATGATAATAGTTGATTGATAAATATTTGGAGGTGAGAAAATTCATTATATTTTGAGTATTGGAGAGTTTTATAACCTCCAAAATTTTAAAGAAATAAAAAATACAGTTTTTATTTTACTTGAATCACTTACATAGCTTCAAGGTGTTATTATTGGATATCTGAGTAATAGTACTTTATTTTAACACTAAATGTACCATTTAAATAATATATATATAATAATCATACATTAAAATCATTTATTGGATATTTTAAATAATAGTACTTTATTTTGACAATAAATGTACCATTTAAATAATATATCTAATAATCATACATTAAGATAATTTTTATTGTAATACAAAATCTTCTGACCACTTTGATCTAGGTTTGGTTTTCTTTTATGATATGGGAGTTTGATGATACGAACAAAGATACACAAATTTTTTTAATTTAAAAAAATAATAAAAAGTTAAAAAATAATTCAAGAGAGATAATAACTTTCAAAAAAGTAAATAATTAAATTTATACTTTTAAAACTTAACTTAAAATTTAGCATTCACTGATGAATACTTGCAAAACATGTTATTACATAGTTTAAAAAAAGCAAGAATGTGATGTTGTATTTTTTTTAGTAGATCAAATATACAATAAGCATTTAAAATATGAAAGTTTACCATTCTCAATAAAAAAAAATATTTTTTCTAATTTCTTTACTATCATACTTGTATTTGAACTAAAAAGATTTTTACACTTTTTATTAAGTAATAGTAAATGGCATATTAAGAAGTTAAAAATGTTTCTAATATAACTACAATTTATGAATAGTACTTTCAATCTGTATATTGGCTTCCAAAAGGAACATAAAAGAAAAGTAAGGAGTAATGTAAAGTTACTAATCCTTCAATGTAGATTATATGATACATCCTAAATATTCAGAATAATAAATAAATATAAAGCATCCATGGAACTATTTTAACAATCGATAACCCATAATAAAAAAATGGAGACATGCAATGAAAGTTTGAGGTAAGGTATTGAAATCACTCATTCTTTTTGCCTGTATTAGAAAATGACATGTGATTAAAAGCACAACCCTTTTTGTCTGTATTAGAAAATGACATGTGATTAAAATATCATCCTAGCTTATTTTAATTTTATTTTTTTAAGTGACTTTTTTAATAAGAGAAACTAAAAAAAGACGACAAAACCAGATATGATTTAATTTGCCCAAGAGGAGTGTAAATTAAATTCATAACAGGAAAATATTTATTAATTTTAGTATAGATATTGTGAGTAAAGATTAAGATGAAGTTATAATTAAATCATTAAGTTTGGGGTGTAAATATTTTAAAATAAAAAGAGTTACATCATCATTATATATAACTTTTTTGTTTAATAATAAATTATGAATTCAATAATTAGTATTAAAATTTGATTCTTAGTTCAATACTTACTAAAAGAATAATTGTTAAGATGATTATTAAGGTAAAGATTGTTGTTATAAATGAGTTAAATTATAGCTTTTATCTTTAGTAAATTTTTTATCTGATATATTTAATTAAATAAATGATTAAGAAGTGGATTTATGTATAATGAGGATTAGCTTTACTCTATAAATTGGTATAACTTTTAATTGATAGGATTTCTCATATCATATTTATTTAAAATTGGAGAGAAGAGTGAGTGCTATATAGAGTTGTTTTATTTCAAAATCAAACAAGAGAAAGGTTATAACTATGGTAGCAGCAGTTGAAAATAGGAAACTTAACTTTCACTAGCTTTGACTCATGGTTGGACATGTGAAAACTTGAGAGTAACCACATAGCCAAGAAGAAAGCTTACCTATTTGAATGTATGCACGTCAACAAACTTTTAAATATTTGATAGGTTAATAAAATATATGAAAACTGAAAACCAAAAATTGTAAAATATGCTTAAAAAACTTCAGTCATAAAAGGAAAAAATTTAATAAATATTTTATATTGGAGATAGTTCTTCCGTCATAAAACAATTGATGTCACTCACAATAATTTCTCTCTCAATAATTTTTTCGTTGGAAATCGAACTCAAGTCCTTGACTGATATCAACTATTAGATGAAACACTTACCGCTAAGTCAAAAGCTATAATCATTAGTCATGGTGTAACTCTTTCTAGAACATAGCAGTCCTAGTGTCATGATTCTATTGTAACTTGACCCACCTGGCCTCTGTCACGGGATAATTAATGTCACCCGCAACCCATTAAATAAATGAACCCGAGACAGATGGTTTAAAAATGTAAAAATAAAATAAAAAGTAAACAAGTTTTGAACAAAGATTTATAACACTACAAGAGTTATGCCTGACGCGAATTAGATGATGTTTGACACGAGTATCTTACTTATGACACATCTGAATGGTTTCAAAGATAATTAAAGCTGATAGAACAATTCATATCATTTTTACTCTTGTCTGCATTATATGATAAGATTTATACAAAATAGATAAGACTTTGTTACATTCCAAAGACCTATATAAACACAACTAATTAATCACAAAATTCAAACTAAGAGCATAGAATTTTTAGGAAGTTCCTGTTCCTGTATCTGTATTTGCTCGTGTACGTAATATCATTATCGCAGTTCACAACACAATAAGAAAAGTAAGGATAAGCTATAGAAATAGAATTCTAACTTACAAAAGTGTAAATAAAATGAACAATTAAACTTATCATTCATATATACACATAGAATTACAAAATTCATATATAAACTACTAGATTTTCAATTTCATTCTAATACCAATTTCCACAATCATATAAACCACATATAGATTTATACATCAAAGACACTCAACACACTTCTTCCAAAATATTCGTATTTAGTAAGTTATTAGTAGAGACTACCATCTAATACAATACTCCAGACTTAGATTCTTAGTGAATCTAAGAGAAAGAATCAGAGTAAGTTCAAACATTCAATATTGTGTGCTACAAGCAATCATTGTGTGTATAAACTCACTCATCAACTTCTCACTACCTGATATCTTAGTCTATTTAGTCTATTAACTTAGATCATAGTGAAATTAGATTATCTCTGTTAAATATAGATGTCAATACTTAATACACAATATTTAAGCAACAACTCATACATTATTCCAAATGTATGACCTCAATTTCATACACATCAATACTTACCATTCAATTCACAACACACAACATTCAAGAACCTTTCCAACATAAAAAAAAAAAAGAACAATGTAGACTATCACTTCCATACAACATATCAAGTAGTCTATGAAGAATGTTTAAAAATATGCTCACTATGCCCTCAATAATAAAAGATCTTTCACATCGGTCTCTAAACGTTACTAACATTCATAAACATAAGTACTAAGTGATGAATATTCAGTACTTTTAAAATTTGTCAAATCATTTTATTGTTTTAAAAATACCAAGTGTATACAAAATTAGTAATAAGTTCCAATATGAAGCTACTCTTCTTGCACAGAACACAACACAACCCACATGTAAGTTACAAATTACAGAAAAAAGGTAGATTCGTTTACATTAACAAGACACCTTACAATTTTAGTGATAATAGATGATAATAAACATTGGATATTTATTTCAAAACATTATTATAAATAAGAATACATTTCAAATAATCAAACAATTTCATCAAATAGCATTCATGCAAAAGAAATTGAAAAGCAAGACTGCGTTCCCTCCACATTCAAATCTTCTAGCCTAAGGTACTATTTATTGTAGAAAAGTTAAAGTTAGTTTCCCTCATCTAGATTGTTTATTTTCAAGTCAATTTCCAAAACTAAGCAATTACATTACTCCAAATTGTAAGGACTTAGAACAAGTTACTCAAACATCACCAAATTTTAGTACGATATTAATCAAGTTGAGAAGAAAATTTTTCTCAATTGTTCCCACCAAAATTAATAACAAAATCATAAAAAAAAATAAGAACAAGAAATTTTTAAAATAAATAAAAATTTAATCTATTTAAAATTTTGATCGGATAAAATTGTTTCTAGACTCATATGTGAAATACGATTAAATTTTGAAATATATGAGATATGAAGAAAGAAACTTAAAAATAGAAGAGTTTGGAAAAGGAAAAGAAAAAAAGAAAGATGAAGAGAGAGAAATAGAAAAGCATTACATGAAGAAACATTGGTCTCTCGAAATTTATTGTCTTATTTTGTTTCAATAATTTTTTTTATATTTGATTTGAAGAAAAAATAGAAGAGATTTTTTAAATTTTGTTAATCATTTTATTAATTTTGAATTGTAAATTAGATAACATAGAAATTTCATTGCCTTTTACAAATTAACATACATCAGTTATATTAAAAAAAGTTTAAGTACATTTTGTTTTATTATTTGTGAAATGATGTGAAAATGTAAATTCTATATGATATGATGTAATACTATCTATTTATATTAAATTTTTTCCTTTTAAATTTTATTCCAATTTCATGTTGAAAATTAAAATTAAAATAATTACTTTCATTTTCTAGTTTTTTTAAATGAATGAGGACAATAATCAGTTATGACACACTGTTTTATCACTCTTATTCTAATTACGGCACTGCTGTTTTACTACTCTTATGACTAAGGTTGACAAATGTTGCTTAATGATACCATATAGTTGTAATAATCAATACAAAGAAAGTGTGCATGAAATTAATACCTCTGTGTTAACTTTTGCAACACTGTGAACTGGTTCTAACATAAATAAGGAGAGAGAAATTTTTGCAGTTCTATCTTAAATATATATAATTAATTTAAATGTTTGAATGAAATGCCATCCTAATTTATTAGATTTGAATATGACGTAGACTACACACATGAAATTTATCTTCCTCCATTAATGCCACAAAATTTTAAATAATGCATTCATACAGATATTTTTATCAGCAAAATTGCATTGATATAGATAGTCATTTTCTTCTCAAGGAAACAAGAGTTTTCAGAAATATAAAATCAAATTCACTATTTTGTAGAGCCCATTTCACAATGGATGGATGGATGTTGATCTCGTACTTCTATAAGAAAATCTCACAGAACATATTAATGTGGCATAAGAATCTTAAACTATAGATCTTAAAAAAGTATAAAAAAACTTTTAAAACTAATAACCATACCAATTTTGGAGATTTTTTCTTTTTGTAAAAATTTAAATATGACATTAAAAATGGTAAGAAGTGCTAAAAGGGGATATGATGTAACTCATTTGAAGTAGAGGAAGATTTGATTTGGTGTTTTTTTTTTATGAGACCCTTTGAATGAAAATAGTGAAAGAAAGGATGAAATAGTGTCCAAGAATATGAAGTGGTTACTGTGGAGAAACAGTGTGAAGTTTGGAAGATTAGAATGATTTGGTAAGATGGAAAGTGACTGATGCTGTAAAGAAATTCATATGTCCCATCTCTTGTGATAACAACACTTCATATTTCCCAATAATGTGAATAATGGATATGAGTATCACAACAGTACCCATGAATGTGTGGGTAAAAAGCTCTTTTGGCCAGTTCTAGTGCACCTACTCATTCAGGTTTCAATTGCTTTCAATTGACAAAGGTGCATGTTACTACCACTCAATCAATGGCATGGACTTCATGCACGTTGCCAATATTATTGTAGACATTTCACCACAATCCCAGAGCTCTCAGACTCCCTTTGGGCCCTCCCTTGTGAAACTCTCCAACAAAGCCCTAGAGATATGCTTTTTTTGACTTTAAACACATTTGATTCTATGCCTCTCCCCATGAAGGTTCAATTGAAGCAACTTTAGTCACCATGTGTCACAACATATACATATATAGAATCTCACCCATTTCAAAATATACATGTAGGAGGACTAATAATAATAAACCAAAAATGTATATGCTGAAAGTGACAATCTTTTCCCACCCTTTCATTCATGATTAGCACATACACATACAAAGGACCCCACTTTGGAATTTATAGCTCAATCCAACAATTGATTGCACTTAGGTCATGTATATGTATATATAGCTCATAACCATTTTGCCATGAATCACATTTTCTGTTTTTAATTTTCATTTTCATGCATGCACATGATTATATTATTATTGTTGTTTATTGTTATAACAATAACAATATATGCATAAAGAAGGGGGATGGATACACGTGAGGTGTGATCCATCAAATCCCAATACTAGTAGGTGTGGACGAAGGTAATAAAGTCAAGAAAATGAAAGGGTATCAGAAAGAGGGAAGGGCAGTTGGCCCTTTTAGTTTTGCTGGCTTTAGGACATTATCTTATGGGCCTGTTTCTTGCTATATTGGATCAGCTACCTCACCACCCTTTCTTTGTCATTCTTGTGTAATCCCAAAGTCCCCTTCTTCTTGTGCCATGATGTTCTTGCTAACACATGGTCATGGGTCCCACCATTCCCCACACCCTTGAAACATTATGTTAAGACAATGATGGCAACATTTGGAGGTATTAGATGGGATTAGAAAACTACAACTTAGACATTATTAGCTCCCCCTATCTTCAAAACCCTATTGCAAAATGTCAATGTGAAGTATGAGGTGACTTTGATGGGATTCTCCTAAAACTACCACTTGAAAGCTTTACCCATTAATTATGATGCCCTTTTAGGTGGTCCATTCATTATTCTAAGTAATCCAAACACACAAAAATGAAAGTCTTGTTTAACATTTTACTAACAATGGCCTCAATTCATCTTTAAGAACTTGGCTATGTGTTTGTCTAGATTTAGGAATCCAAGATCACTATGCCACAAAATTATGTGGCTTAGCTATTATAATAGGTTTTTGCTTCCATGCCTTATCCACCATATATTTTTCTCCATAGTTTGAAGAAACATCATGGAAAACACAAAATATTCTTGGAGTTGAAAAACAACTGTCCCAAAAGTTTAAGTAATTGAGATCATGCTAATTGTCTTGGGACTTGATGGTAGAAAAATTTGTATTTTGCAACACACTCTGGTAAGAAACAAAAAGACACACCCTTATAATTATATAAGTAAAAACAACATACACACTTGAAGTAAAAGCATTTGTTACTCACCCTTCTTTTCCTCCCTTGCAAATTACCCACACTCTACATTTTTGGTAAAATATTAAAGATCTCACCTAAGAATGTTGCAAGTCATTACAATCATTACAAATGGGTTGTATCAAGACATATTCATTCTTTTCATTTTTTTTTTCATTTGAATCTATACTTTTGGTTGTACATAATTAAGGTATAATTACTAACTTTTTGAAAAATCAAGTAAAATAAATTTATGTGCAAATTAAATGATATATATTGGAATTTTGATTTTAGATAAACTACTATTGGAAAAGTTTCAACATAAGATATGTTTATAAAAAAAACATTTTTTTTTATTTTCTTCTAGAAATAACTGAAGATGTTTGTATGATCACCTGAAACCAGTTACTGTAGATCTGGCTTCAACTCTGTTTTTTTATCTGAGCTTAACCACCCTTGCACACACAATCATTATAAGAGATTAAATCATAAATTCATTACTTAAAATTTGTTTGATGATTCTTCAGGATTTCTTTTTTCTTTTTTTTTTTCATTTCATAGTAATCATACTCGGCTTACACTGATCCGTTATGGTTTTCTACAAAAAAGAAAAATTGTTTTCTTTAATTTCATTTATTCTTTTAAATCAGATGCTTGTGCTACTGCTTGGTTTTGGTGTTGGACCTAATCGAAATTGTAAAGGGCCTACACTTTTGTTGGTGGGATAAAGTTCATGAACTGAAGAACAATAACCCTTGATGAGTAGGTTTAGGAAGTTCCTATTGTTGGGCTTCTTTCATGAATAATTTGGGCTAAATTTGATTATAATTTTTTAGCGGCAATTCCTTCCTTCACCCCTCATTTTACCCCTCATTTGCTTCATGTATCCATCATTGAGAAGAAAAGAGTTAATATAAACAGAACCTCTTTTATATTATTTTATATTATATTGTTTTATATTAACCTAGAGGGATGCTTCTATCTTTTTCTCTCCGCAACTAACAGTTTTCAGGTGTAGTCTTATGAAGGTAGTTAAAAGATCAAATTGTATCTTTGTTGTTGTCATTGGAGTCAGCTTCCTTGTTTCGCATCACCCTTGTTGTTTATATGTTGTATTATAGATAAATTGAAGAAAAAAATATAATTTTCTGAATTGTATAATCTGAAAACCTTTTGAGATCTTATAATTTGAAAATATTTTTTATAAAAAGATAACTTTTAGATTATGTGATTCGAAAGTTTTTTTTTTTAAATAATAATTTTCAATAACTTTCAGATTATACAATCTAAAATGGTAAAAATTATTTTTTATGTAAAAAAGATAAATTTTAGATTATACAATTTAAAAACTTTTTTTATTAAAAAACTTTCTAATGATATAATTTAAAAAAATTTATGAAAGAAAAAATAAATTTCATATTACATAATCTAAAAAATATGTTTTTTTATAAAAAAATGAAAATTTTTATATTAATAGAAACGAAGTTATATGAGTCCAGAAAAAAAAAAAACCTCTTTTGTATGTCAGAAAGACCCAGTATAGACTCAATGGAGTCATCATTGACCACTGACCAAAACAACACAAGTAGGAGGTCAGTGACGTTGAATGAAGAATAAAGATAAGAAAAAAAAAAAGAGAAACTATGATTCAATGAGAATTTCAAAGGAAGACTTTCCACAAGGAAGCACCATGTTATATTTGGAATACTTTGAAAGACACTACATCTGACACGATTGGAATATAAGTAAATTATAAAAGAATATTTTTGTTAGAAATTATTGAGAGAATATTAATTATTTGATGTATTATTTTATTGCCATAAAATCTCAAGGTTTTGAAATGATTCCAAAAGCAGTTTAATTAATAAAAGATTATTTTAATGTTATAATACCTAATACAAATTAAAAAAATTGAATATTGATGACAGAAAATAAAGAGAGATTAAATATTGTGCAGAAGATAAAGGACTTAGGCACTGATATCTACTTGCATCGTTTTTCTTTTATTATTATGGCAGAAAATTTGTCACGTGCAGTGAGGGAAGTAAAAAAAAACTGTTAGAGAGACTTAAAATAAGAAGAAAAGTTGGAGGAGTCAGTGTGCTACAATTTGTAAATGATATAATATTTATTTATAAAAATAACACAAAAAATATTATAATTATTAAAAATATTTTGAAGTGTTTTGAGTTAGCACCGGATCTTAGTATCAATTTAGTGAAAAGTTTTATAAGAGGTGTAAGTGTTGATCAAGTGAGCTTAGAAAAGTTTGCAGTTATGATGAATTGTAAGATTATGTTATTTTTGTTTGTTTATTTAGGAATTCTTATAACTAGAAATTATAAAAGTTTTTTTTTTTTTGAAAGGGCTGCTAGACAAGATGAAAAAGAAGCTATCCAGGTGAAAAACAAGAGTTATCTCTATGGTAGGGAGGGTTATTTTGATAAAATTTGCATTCTCGTTAATGTTTATCTTCTTTTTTTCAATTTTTAAGATTCTTAAATCTGTCAATAACGAGATGATAAAAATACAGTCTTTGTGGGGATGAAAAGTTGTTAAGAAAAAAACAATATGACAATAATTTGCAAGAGTAGGTTATGTACGGGTCTAGGCATAAAAGATATTCTTAACTTAAATAAGGTCCTCCTAGGTAAGTGGAAATGGAGGCTTGCTTGTTAGGAGAAGGGGTTGTGGAAGAAATTTATAAAATCAAAATATGGGTATTGGAGAAGTTTAGATTAAGATAGTTCTAATAAGCAAGAGTCTAGATAGTGGAGGGATCTTAGAAGTATTTGTGGTAATAATCATAAACGAAAGAGGTAATAATATATTATTTTGGAATGACTGCTAGGTAGGGAATAGACCACTTAAAGATGAGTTTGCTAGAATCTATGCTAATTCTAAGCAAAAGGATACAAAAGATTAGAAGAAGTAGAGGAGTCGTTTGGTGAAGTGTGGAAATAGAATTTGGAGTGGCTAAGAACTTAGTTTGAGTGGGAAATACCTATGGTAGAGGTCTTCTATAATACTATCCAACAAATTGGGCCTAAAGATACTCTTGATGACCAGTGGGTTTGGAAAGGAAAGAAAAACTTAGAATAAATTGTCCACGATACATATGTTAGAGTAATGGGAGAAGCCTAAGGAGAAGAAGAGGAAGTAACTTTTAACCTATGGTCAGTCAAAGCAGTACCTGCCTCTCAAATATGTTCCTGGAGAGTAATTTTGAATAGGTTACCAACTAGAGACAAATTAATTAAATTAGGAATTCAAGTTGAGAATGCATTGTGTGCTATGTGTAATTCTAGGAAGAAAAATGTGAGTCACTTATGTTAGAATATTATTATGAGATAAACAAATCAGTAGAACATCATAGATAATCAAGGGAATATCACAGAATATTAGTAAGAATATCAGAGATAATCAAGGGAGTATCAGAGAATATCAGTAGAATATCAAATATATTTATTTAGAATAATTTCTATATTTAGTTCCCTATAATTTTATATTAAATGAGCTATCGTAAACAAAAGATAGTACATTCAAGAATAACCTTATTCCATGTTATCATATTCTTTGTTTATTTTTTGTGTTCATAGTTATCATATCCTTGTTTAACCTTTCATAACCCTCGATGTCATCGCAAGATGGTATCAGAACGGTGTTAGATCCTAGAAACTTAGAAACCAACATCATTGTACCATTATCCCTCACAGCCGAAAAAAAAAACTAAAAATGTCATTTTCAAATGATAAGGAACAAGGATGAAGTCGCTCAAAAACTGTTGGACGACATCCGTCACAACGACACAAGGAAGACAAAAGTCACATCCACTGTACTCATTGCAGAATGAAGAAACACACCAAGGATACTAGCTTCAAAATCGTGGGTTATCCCGAATGCTAGGAAGATTCCAAACCAAAAAATCACAAGGCTGCCATCGCCGCAGTCACTCATGGAGAGGGGAAAGAAAAGGATATCAGCTCAAGGAAATCTGATCAGTGGATTTTTTATTGTGGGCAACTGATACCATGACCCATGACCCTCACGATTTTGACAGTCTCTCTACACCTGTTAAAACCCATATTGAAACAGTCAGTGGAGAATTAGTTGCGGTCCAAGGATGGGGCTTAATTGTTTTTTCAGAAAAATTAAAATTAAAAAAAATGTCTCTATGTTCCTGCACTATCATCAAATTACTTTCTGTAAGCCAAGTTACAAAGGAGTTGTTGTGTGGTTCTCATGTTTTCTAATTTTTGCATTTTACAGGACATTCTTACGAAAAAGATCATTGGGCGTGGTACTGAATGTGAAGGTCTTTACTACGTTGATGAGGTTGTTCAAAAGGGACATGCCATGCTTGCTCATGGAACAATTACAAGGCAATTCTGGTTATGGCATAGATGTTTGGGACTTCCTTCATTTAGGTACCTTAAGATTTTATTTCCTACTTTATTTACTAGTAACACTGAGCCCATCAAATGTGAAACTTGTATACAGGCAAAGAATCATAGAGTTACTTTTCCTCTTAATAACAATAGATTCAATTCTGTTTTTTCAATAGTACACTCTGATGTGTGGGGGCCCAGCTCCTAATTCCCACAATAATTAGTTTCAATATTTTGTATTATTTGTGACAATTTCTCTCGCATGACATGGGTATATTTTCTAAAACACAAATCTGAAGTACCTGATAAGTTCTATGCATTCTATCAAATGATTCACACTCAGTTTGACAAGAAAATCCAAGTACTTAGATCAGATAATGGTGGAGAATTTGTTAACAA
>Ga0099825_1000814_pt1 | contig 36523 bp, 16 predicted proteins | sample SiratroredBW_FD_76838 | JGI IMG/M metagenome (GOLD analysis project Ga0099825, IMG submission 76838) | Root nodule microbial communities of legume samples collected from California, USA - Siratro red BW | ecosystem: Host-associated > Plants > Roots > Nodule | place: USA: California | collected...
ATTGCGGGTTGTACAACCCGCAATGTAAAAGGTGCAGAAAATATAATTGCGGGTTGTACAACCCGCAATGTGTTTATTTTTTAATTGTATTGCGGTTTGTGCAACCCGCAAAGTAGAAAAAAAAAAAATGAATGACAGTTACCATGAATGAAGGCTATTTTTGTCTTTTCCTCAAGGCTAAAATGGGAATATTTTTAAATTATGGAGGTGCAGGAAGTCACCATGGAGGTGCAGGAAGAATCACTCCATTCTCACTTACAACTACACATCTACGAGTGGGACTTTAAACAATTTTGGGAAAAATAAAAGCTTTGCAATACAACTTTAAAGAATTAAAATCTAAAATATATATATACTTTAAAATTTATAGAAAAAAGTTCGAAAAACCTATAAACACTTTTGACCCCTTAAAAAAATATCCGCTAAAGGAGAGTAACAAAAGATAATTATTAGTGTAAGCTTACACTCATTTGAAGTTAATGCCTAATAATATAGATGTAAAATTGTTTATGTAACTAATTGTATTCAAGGAATATAATATAATTATTGTATAAATCGATCGGTTACAATAAATAATATCGATTATTTATCATATAATATATTACATTATCAATTATTTTTATTTATCTTTAATGTAATACAAATCTATAAAATAATTATAATTTACCTTTTATTGCGTTAATAATGATTATTCAGAAATATGTATAACGATATTTTCAGTGTAACTAGTCTGAATCAAATTCATATAAACTTTTTATATTTTATATTTTATATCCTTTTTTACTATTTGACCAACTTCACATAAAATATGCTTTCTGGTTTCCGAGAAAAATATTATATTTTAATATTTTGATGATGAAAAATAACCAGAATGAGCTATTCTAGTGAACAAAGATTAGGAAATTCATAAAATAAATTGGAATATTTACCCTATGATACTAAGCAAAGAGATCTAAAAATGATTAATGATAAATGACAAACCACTTCTGCAATTGTATGAAACAGGGAACTGGCATGACTATCTACAAAATTGCAAAGTCTTACTATATGGAAGTTGAAGAAAATGTTCTTGCAACTAGGCTACAAAGGCTTACAAATTCAAAAGATGCACAACATGAACATTGATAGGTGTGAAAATAATTCCTTATCCCACAGCCTTTAGAAATATGAGCAACTGAAGGAATATGTAAGAAGCTCCCCCAACTGTAGCATGCTGCAACTTCTCTTTTCCTTCTGCCGATGGGAAGTCATTGTCCTTTGAACGATTAAATCCTCCTGCCAACCATCCCAGATTTTTGTAACCTCCATTATACAGTTTTGAAGCTGCTGTCATTGACCTGAACCACTCACCAAAACCAACAAATCAATATTCTCCTTCATAGCCATAATCAACTTGTTTTGCTTGCTTGCTTGATTTTGTAAATTGGGAAATGTCAGATTTTACAACACAAACTAATATAAAGCTTCAATCAAAGTCTTTAATAAGTGTATTGCTTAGAGAAAAGAATGTTAACTTGTGAGTTTATCAACTATGAAATTAGGTGTGACATATTTATAAACTTGTACATGTTAATGTTATATATGGAAAACAAATCTGGAGGAAACTTAATTAGATCCACTTTCAGGTTACTTGACAAAAACTATGATATTAACATAAAAATCACCAGAAATATGTATGTCATCCAAAACTCAAGGCTATATTTATAAACAATCATAATTTGATAGAACTAAATAACTATCTTTCTTCCACTATGGTTACCTCAATCCTTCTCCACATGCCACAAGAAGCTTGGTGTCCTTACCAGGAATGGCATTTTCAACTTGACTAAGGAACTCAGAATTCACTGTAGTGAGGTACTGGCCAGTCCACAAGCCAATATACCCAAAATGCACCCACTTCTTAAGTAAAGTTATAGGACTGTTATCCTTGTCTTCCACAAAGATTGGCACGTGCAAAGACCCTGCCACACGTGCCTTCTCTCTCTCCCATGTTGGCCTAACATCAAGGAGAATAAAGCCCTCTGAGTTTATGGCTGAGGAAGCATCTTTGGGCAATATAGGCCTCACTGTGCCAGACTCTATGAGCTGCCTTGCACTGCTGGTAGAAGATGTTGCATTGATCACTTCAAATCTTGGGGTTCTTGCTGAGGTTCTCAAAGGGGTCTCTGATTGTGTTTTGAGCTTCAGAATTGAAGTTCTGAACACATGGTTCAATTGGGTTGCCATATTGCTATGTTTCTCTCCCTTTGGTGTTGCTGTGAAGGATTTGATTTGACTGGTTTGGGATGGCAAAAGAAAAATCTGTTAATGACCATAACCATTGGTTGTGAGTCTGAGATTTTCCTTTTGTCTTTTTGCTACAAGCTTTTTAATATATAGAAAGAAAGAGTCAGAAAGATCAAATGCTATCTCGTAAGGATAAGATAAGAAAAGGGTTTTCATTGTACTGCAAAAAAATACTTTATCAAGCATTTGATTTATTTTCTTCTGACAGGTGCTGTGTTTCAACCAAAAATATATCTTAATGTGTTTAAACTCGACCTTATACTTAGCTGTCAGAAAATTTTGCAAATATAAGATTAAATTACAATAATACTGAAAATTGGTTGGATAAATTAATAGGGATGAAAACTAGACCTGACATGTTATGGAATTATAACAAAACCACAAAGGTCTCCTCAATAAATACCTTTAAATAGTAAACGTATTTTATATCAAATGTATCTTCTTTTACTCTTGAGTTCCTTTTTTTTTCTAATTCATAAGCTAGTATCATTAGTGGTAATATAACTATTATTGGTTTAATAAGTTTTCCCATGTAATGGAAATTGAAGATTAACCCTTTCTTTTATTTCATTTCTCGATTAAACAATATATAAATGTATAATATCTAATTATTATGTCAAGCCATCGAATTGAATAAATATAGTTTTAACAAACTAAAAAACAAAAGAGTATACATTTGTGTATTCAATTTAGTATCTCCTAAAATATTATTGTGCTTTGTTAACACAATTAACTTAGCTTTTATATATTTTTTTATTTCATTTAATTATAACCCATAATGAAAAATGCATAACTATTTTTAATATAATAGAGGATAGTTGGAGATAATAGAGAGATATTGTGAAACTATGACATAATACAAGAAAGGAGGGTTGAGTTGTATTTTAAATTTTTTTAGTTTTTTTGTAGATATGGTTTGATGATGCACAGGTAGACAATATTTTTAACTTGACAAACAATTTGTCTAAGACTTTCAAGAACAAAGTTTAAAAATATTATTTTTATTAGGTTAGTGTATATTTAGTAACATGTAATTTTAACATGATAAAAGAAGAAGAATATACTTTCATGTTTTTATACTGGTTTGTTTGAAGCGTAAACTATGTCCAGTTCTTAATTAGTTTATTAAGCTTCACTATACAAACTAAAGCTGCAAGTTACACATGAGTATTCTTTCGGATCATAAGTCCTAGCTAACCCACCAAATATTCTTTCATAACGTAGTCACTCTTGACTAACCCACCAAGTATTGTTTAAAAACTTAGTCACTCCTAGCTAAAAACCTAAATATTCTTTTATACCATAGCCACTTATAGCTAATAGACTGTGTATGCTTTGACAAACAATCACTCTTGGCTAAGACAAGATTTGTCTAAGATGTGATCTAAAAGATCGCAAGGTTCGCTCACTGAAGAGGATTTTTTGATATATATAAGGTTTAAGCTTTTTTCAAGTTTGATAATCAACACAATATTGTTCTTATAAAGCTTTTACGGAACATAAAATAATTCTGGTATTATTTTGGTTCTTGCTATAGCTCGTATTTTGTTTCTTCTCTTTGAAGGATGATTTTATATAGGCATAGAAGAAAAGAGTTGTTGATAATCCTTTTCTAGTTGTTGAGCACCTTCATCTCATAAGATAGTCTTCCTTGCATCTTGTGTAACCTAAACATAGAGGATGCATTAAATGCGCTCCATACATGCATTAAATGTTATTCTCCTCTTCAAGCAACATCTAATTGGTAGAACTTATTAGGCTTTGATTTGAGTGCCTTTACTCAAAATAGTGTAAAGCATTGAACCATACAAGGTGGATAGTCTTTTCCCGAGTTGACAAAGCACGTACTAGGAAGTTCTTAAAATTTAAAGAAATGGACTTTAAGCCTAACTCAACCTTATAAAACTGACTTATAAGGTGATATTTGCACCCACTTATTTACTATGAATTGACCTTATCTCTAAGCAATGTGGAATCTCCAACACCTACCTATCACACACTAAGGCTGCCCAATGATAACATTTATTTTTATCATCTTTTGAAACCAATTTTTACTATAAAATCAACTCTTTCTAACTTGAACCCTACTTATTTTATTTTATTTTATTAAGCTTTTGTTAATAATTGATTACTTGAATCCGAGAATGGATTCAAAGGAAAAGGATTGGAGCCCATGAAAGAGGATGCATAGAAGAGACAAGTGATGCAGCGAAGTCGTGCTCGATGCCATTGGAGTTACGTCGAGAGCAAGTTGGATCTTGGGCCCTGCAAGGATAGTTGAGCCCGATGTCATTGAAGTTGGGTCGGGCATGAATGTTGCTCATAATCTATTTATTGAGTGCCTATGTTAGGATTTAGACACATAGAGCCAGAGGAGAAAAATAGTCTGTCTTGGACGACAACTTTAGAGTTTTTTTGTGTAATCATCTTCTTCTTCCACTATTCATCTTATATGTTTAGGGTTCTCATGACTATGAGGAACTAAACCCATTTTTGTTGGGGTTCAATCCACCTACCAAACTCTCATGTAATCAATATTGTTTTTGTTAGCATTTTTAGCTATGATAGCAAATGCACCAATCGCAAATGTAGTAAGTAATAAATATATCATTCTCTCAAGAGACTTGTACAATACACGACAATAAATACAATTATAACAAAATTAGACTACAAATGATTCCAAAGTTTAAATTTTTATGCAAGAAAGTAAAATTAGAACAATTAAAATATATTTTTGTATTTTTAATGAGCACTTGGAATGTGGAAAAAATGGAGAGGATATGAAATGCAATTACTAGGATTAAAATTTCATCAAACCTCACTCTCATGCATAAAATCAATTACCTTGTTTTCAAACAAATGTCAATGTCAACCCACAATAATACCTAGACACTAATTCCTTAGGTGAATGAGCCTAAGCTTATTTATTAACCATCAATTCGTTGATCAATTATATCAACAAAACTTGTAAGTGCCACAAGGGTCTTAAGACAACAAACGAGTTATGCTGTATTTCTAGACAGAAGCTTTCATTTGGTATTTCAATGCAAGTCTTGATTACAAATGATATTTTCCAATACCCTAAGAATCAATTATCATTCCATGAATCAACACAACAAGCATTAATGCATAGAATCAAAATACTGACATTTTGAAATAAAAACATACATATTAAGACATATTTAGGAAAACTGATATTGATTATAAGAGAATTCAAACAATTACATCTAATCCCAACAAGACAGAAAGATGAACAATAGAGGAAGATGGGTATACAAAGAGGAGAAAAGAAAAATCCTTCAAACGCTAGTTGTCATCTCAAAGCCACATATTTCTAACTCCCAACCTCCATATAGAGTGGAGTCTCCAGAGTAGAGGAGTGCCCAGAAGTTCTTAACCCTAATATAGATAATCCTTTAAATATATTCTAATTTACGACGTCTGTGCTCGGCCAGGCTAAAGTGGCACCGAGCGCAGTTGGATTCTGTTGCAATTTTTAGTACCTTTGGCCTAACTAGCGCATCTTGAGCCTAACTCAAATAAGTTGTTTGCGGCCTAGTGGCGCCCGACATAGCTTTGTTCAGCCCAACCCAGCTATTAGTATCAACATTTCAACTTTGACCTTATTTGCTCCTTTGAGATTCCAATCTTGTTCTTCTTGACCTAAATGCCTCTATTTAATTATTTGACAAAATTAATGGGATTAGAGTAAATTTTGGTTAAAAACTCCAGTAACTAATTATTTGTAACAAAAATAAAATCATTTATGAAAAAGAGATAAGAACATGGGATTTAGTAGGTTCCAAGATTAGAAAGAGTTTATTTCACTATGAAAATAAGCCCAAAAGTATCATAAAAAATAATTTTATCAAATTCCCTCAAACTTAGAACTTTGCTTGTCCTCAAGCAAAGGTAACTTGTAACAAATAAACAAATACTTAGCAATAGTATAACAACCAAGAGGCAAGTTTGCATAATCACTTCAGATGTCAATCATGTATGTTCTCTCCAATAAATCTTAAAAAATAATTTGTTTCCTTGTCAAGATTCAACTATGGTGCTCTCAATACAAATGTAACAAAGAAAATATGAGTAACCTTTTCTATACAAACTAAGAATAATGGAAGAATGTTTCCCTAGAAAAATAAAGGCGTCATTCCTTAGTGTTTCACTCAAGCACGTTGATGTCTCAGGATGTGATTTTCTCTCTTCTACCACTAATTCCGCATAATTTAACTTTACTTTTCATTCAAGAGCCAAAAAGTATAAAAATATTCAACATCACAAGGACTTTTATTGGGTTGTAACATAGTGGAGTTAAGAAGAAATTTGGTTTTTCTAGATAATTAAAATACTTCAAGCAAAGAGGGCTATTAGATCAACTCATCAATTCAGCATATTTTACCCTCTTCTATATATAATCCATATTTAAACCAAAATCAAATTTTTCCCACATTATTTTACTTTAGTTTTTCTATTTTATTTTTTTATATGTTTACATCTTGACCCATAACCTTATCTGAAATGCTTTTTATACTTCTCATGTAATACTTTTAATTTCTCCCAAACTTGAGTCATACTAAGGATCATGATCTCCTTATTCTCTCAACTCATAGTGAAGCAATCACAGTTAGAACATTTAATGATTAAAGGTTTGAGGATGAATAAAAATTTGTTTCAAAACTCAAAAGGGTGCGCGGTTTTATGAACAAGGTTGGTTATTTGGTTCAAGCTATAATGAAATAAAAAAGACCTTGATCACATGAAAGGATACAATTGAATAATTAACATAGAAACTCAAGCAAAGTCAATTATGAGTCAAAAGTGATAACATATAATGAATTTAAACTATGAAGCACAAAATCTCACCTAGGTAAAATGTTGGTACCAAAAGTTATCATATAATATACCACAATTATTAAAAAAATAATATGAATTCAATTTCAACCATAAAAGCACGAGAGCATCCACAACTCACTGAAAAAAACATTAGTAGAGAGCAACACAATAAATTCTCATCAGTAAGAAATTATCATCAGTGTTATACAAAACTCACTACAAGTCATAAAACCAAATGTCTCATATATATCACATCAATTAAGTTACATAATTTATTATCAAACAAAAATAAATAAATAAAAAATGTAAAATAAAATAAAAACTAAAATTGAAAAAAATAAAATAAAAGCTGAAATATAAAAAAACAAATAAAAACTAGAAAAAATGAAAAAATTAAATAAAATCATGTAAAGCTCTATTCTCTAACAAATCCTGATCATCACAAAATATGGTCCTTTTCTTCAACATCATCAACATTTGCATTCAACATTTGTTTTTTTTTTTAACTGACTCTTCGGGTTGCCTCCCATGAAGCACTTGTTTGATGTCTCGAGCTTGACAAATTATCTAACCACGGTGGATGGTACTACACAAATGCAATGACTATAACAACAAGTTAGTCCAAATAACTTTTTTTAATAAAAATTGAAAAGTAAGAATAACAAAATTAAAAAAATTAAAACTTTAACAAATTTGCACTCCCTATTCACGTACACCATATGTTCTTTTGTTCCTATTGCTCAACCCAGTTAATTCTTTAATTAATGTTACCTAGGGATTGAAAGATAATTGAATTCTTTATGTACCGCTTTGACAAGAAACGAGATAACGCCACCATTTGTCCCGTCAACCGTTTTACCTCCTTCACGTTAGTAGGACTCCTCATCTTAATAATAGTCAAACACTTATCCGAGTTTACCTTTATTCCTCTTACTGTCAATAAAAATCCCAAAAACTTTCCTGGTTTCACTTCAAACAAGTATTTTATCAAGATTCAACTTCAACTGATACCTCCCAATATTCCTAAACAATTCTCCACATAAGTGCGAACATTTCTATTGTTGTAGAATATTTTCCATTAAATGTTGATAGGTTGCTCTAGCATTCTTTAGACCGAAAGGTATACTCTATATCAACAATTCTCTCTTTTGGCCATAAATGCATTTTTATCTTCATCAAGTGGATGCATTCTTATCTTATTATAACCTGAAGCATCCATAAAACTAAGTAACCCACATCCTTGCACACTATTCACTAATGCATCGATGTTAGGAAAAGGGTAGGAATCCTTTAGGAAGGTATTATTGAGATCCATGAAATCAATACACGTCCTCCATTTTTTGCTAGGCTTCTTCACCATCACAACGTTGGCTAACCACTCGAGATATTGTATTTCCCAAATATGGTTAGTCACTAACAACTTCTCGCTATCCACCCAAACAACTTTGCATTTCTCATTCTGCAATTTTTGTCGTCTCTACACAACGAGTTTTTCCCTTGGATCAATGGCTAGTCTATGGCACAACGTGTCATTTCTCGATATTGTGCATGTTGCATTGATGAAACTCACATCAAGAGTTTGGTTGGTTCCTTAGAGGATAATTTGTGCTCTTTGAGAAATGCAACAACCTGTTTAAATCTTCGTCTGCTATGACGTTTTTCAAAGGTGTGTTATAAACTACATTTTTATCCATTCTCACCTTCCTTCCTTTACTTGTTTTCATGTTTTCATGTTTTCATGTTTTTGTGCCACATAAGGCACGTATCGCCAAACTCCCTGTCTCTCCTATGTTCGATAAGCTTCCTCCCTCATCTTCCAGTTGTGATTATTATCTTTGTACGCCCTCTATTGTCATTTCTCCTCCGCTCTTTTCTTCCTCATCACTTCTTCGGCCTTAATATATGTAGTAGATCAATTTCGAATTTCTGCCATTTAGGTAGCCTTATTTTATATCAATGACTCACTAAAAGGATTAGCCCTTAACCCCTTTATAAAGGCGTCAGTAGACATCTCCTCACTTGCAAGGTTAATATGTATAAAGAGATTCCAAAAGTAGTTGAGGCAATCCCTCAACAACTCAGTCTTGTTTTAAGTCAAATAAATTTACTACTCGATAGTGTGATCTTGTTTGCCACAAATTGTTCCATGAATACACGATAGAATATCTAATCAATGGTCTCTTCAGGGATTTTACTAAGTCATTGCAATGCAGCCCCCACTAGTGTTCCTATAAACATTTTGCACTTGATTGCATCTGAGTTGACAGAAGTGACTATCTGAGCCCAAAACACCTCAAGGTGATTTTCCAGGTCTTCTAATTTAGAAAATGAAGTAATCTTGATAACATGTAATGAGGTGGCATCTATTCTTCCATGATTTCTCAAGAAAAATGTCAAGGATCCGCCTAGATGGGAAACACATCTACTACTGGTTCTTTAGCCATCCTCCTTCGTAAAGCTTGTTGAAGTTCTTCAGTTGTTTTTTGTAGCTCCTCATCAACTATTAACATTTATTCCATCACAAAGCAGGAATGTTCTTCTTCCTCTTGTAGTCTCTCCTACTGTACTTGTGCTTCCTCATGTATTCTTTCTTACTATGTTTGATCTTCTTCTGTGCTCCTTCTGACTTCAACATGTTGTCTCTGTAATTCTCTCAAGGTTTCGAGAATTTGTTTGAGTGTTGGTGCTGGTTTTCCCCATCAACTTGATGGATTTGTTATTGATTAGTCTTGATGAAGATTTTCAAGAACAATGAGAAATTTCAAACTTGATTCTAATTTGTTTGTAGGGATAGGAAAAGTTTTACCTAAGCCTCAATGTAGATGCCAAATGTTCTAATAGAAAAATATGAGTAGTTATTTTTCAATCAGAGCATTACTTGTCCTGTTCTTTCTATCCTCCCTGTTTTTAAGCTATCCTTAATGCATGTTGTGTCCTTTTCTTTTCCTTGTCTTAGGCCTTCTTTTTGGTCCTTATTCATCTTGTTATGATTAAATAGTTTGTTTTTGTATGTTAAGGGTCACATTAAAGTGGTTTTAATCCTACTAACACTTCCAAAACCCCCTATTTAATGTCTCCACCTATGCTACCAATTTGGGCCTAAGGTTGAATCCAAAGTGCTTAGTTCCTTCCTTAACGAGACTGAGATTGCCCTATCTAACTTAGTTTTTTGGACTATATTCTTGTGTTATATAATGATCTCATCACCATTATCATATTCGACCCTTTAAATATTATTTCTAGTATTCAGTTAGATGGTCTTTGCTTTTCTTGCTTAGTCCACAGACGTTAACTCCTCTTAAATCTAAAATTATTCATTCAAATTTGATCAAGTAATTTAGTTTATGAACTACATAGGATAATGTTTTACTTTTTATAACTAAAAATTATAATAAACTCATATATTTAATATTTAAATAAATCATATTATAATAATTAAATTTTATAATAAGCCTTTAACTATATAAATTATTTTTTAAATTAAAATTGATGTGGAAATTTTCTTTTAATGGATAATTTAAAAAAGAACAACCTAAATGCGGAGATAGACATTTTAGGACATTAATTTAGCATGGTTGAGAGATAATTTTTTTTGCCTAATTACAAAAGTATGCGCAAAATATACATCCAAATACAAGAAATGAAAGGAAAGAAAATAAGAATATGTTATGAAGTGCGGAAAATTCCATTTTTAAATTTGTGGATTCTAATTTATAATAGAAGATTAAATGCATTGATAAAAATATAGTGAATAAAAGTTTCATCTTTTAAGTGTGTTTTCCATTATGATGAAAAGAAGAAAAAACATCCATCATATTCAATTGAACGCCATAAAATGGTGTACTATGTAAAGATGCAATATATATATTAAAAGAGAGAAGTTTCACATATTAATTTGGTAATTCATATCACGAAGTAAAGAAATTTTAAATTTAAAAGTGAGATACCACAAAATATTGAATTAATTACGATAATTTTTTTTTGGGATTTTGCTTTGGATTTCTTTGTTTTTCTTGGTCGATTTTTGTTTATTTTTCACAGCTTCTTCCTACACCTTTATATTCTCTTCCTATAACTCCATAGAAGAATTAAAAATATCATCTTCTTTTATTCACTCATCTTTTCATATTTTAAATTGTACAATTTAAAATATATTTTTTATATTTTAAAAATATAAAAATTATATTTTAATTTATATAATTTAAAATATAAAAAATAATTATATTTTAGATTATATAACTTAAAAATATTTTCATTTCAAATTATGTAATTTAGAATTAAAAAAATTATATTACGAATTATGTAATTCAAAATTGAAAAGTATGTTTTTTTTTTTTCGAATTCTGGAAGTGCAATAAGAAAAGCATGGGGTGCACCAAGAAGCCATGTGTCTTTCGGCTTTGTATTTATGGAAGGTTCAATTTTTACCTCTTGCTTGTACACGTCATTTTGAATATTATCTTTCTGTTTTTCTCTTCATGGCTATGCTTCTCTCTTCTTTCATCTTCTTCTACACCTTTTTAGGTTTTCTGTTCGATCTTGTTGTGGTTTCTGTTTCGCAACTTCATCTGCTTTAGTGTCATCGCAACCTTGTTCTTTTCTTTTCTGTTAACTTACTTAATTTGAAGGAGGTTTTATTAGTTTGTTGGTTAATATCTAATTATCAATCGCCTTTGACAGAAAAATGAAAAGCAAAATTAGAACAAAATTTTATTATGAAAAGGAGCTGAAAAATGTTATAAAAATAAGAGATTTTGTTTACATAAAGTTTCAATTGACACCAACTTGTTATATCTATAAATAGCTCTAAACAATTGTTTAATGTCTATGATTAGTTTGATAAAAGTCACTACCAACTCTTAACAAATTATGCTTAAACCAATTACCTATAAAATATCATCAATACCTACTACAGCGAGAAAACAAGCATTTCATAGTACCTGTTCAAGCTACCTTTAGTCATGCCAATTGTGTTGGTACAAAACCTTCTATTATAAAAGTAGCAAACAACACCTTCATTTTCATACAAATTTATCTCTTGCTTTGATTTTCAATAAAGATCAAATCTCCAACATGGTTAATCCTTTCGCTTCTTCTCACGAGGTAAATATTTTTATTTGTTTTTCAGCTTAACATTTTTTAATTGTGTAAGTTAGACATCATTAATCTTTAATGAGAAATAATCTCGGAAACATAATTGATAACTAACTATGTAACATTGTTTATTTATTTACAGGTTGACATGAAATTTATCTCTATAGCAATCGTGCTTTCATTTGCGATAATATTATTGTTGTCAAGAACTTCATATTCACTGTTTCAAAATTCTAAACTTCACATCAAAACAGCTACTTTTGTGTCTCAAAGTTTTGAATTAGGACCAGGATCAATTGGATCAAAAACATTTTTTAATGTAGAGTTTCCTCAAGGTCATGTTGGAATTAAAAGTTTCGATGCCGAACTAGTTGATCAAGAAGGGAACTCAATACCTTCTTATGAAACTTACCTTCACCATTGGTTTGCGATAAAGTACTTTCAAAATATTACAATGTCACAAGATCCTAAGCTCCAAAATCCTGGTGATTTTTCTTTTCAAAGAAATGACGGCACATGTAATGCAAATATTCTTCCACATTATTGGGGATTTGGAGTTGAATCACGAGGAACAACTTCAAACATTCCCGATCCCTTTGCAATTGAACAAGGCAACCCTACAAAGATTCCACAGGGATTTGAAGAGAAATGGTTACTCAACATCATGGTGATTGATACACGTGGTGCACAAGATAAAAAAGGTTGCACAGAATGTAGATGCGATCTTATGAATCTTCCAAATAACTTTTATAATGTCACGGTGGATGTGCATAATCAGCCATTGACTACAGATTATAAAGGAGGAATCTTTTGTTGTCAAGATAACTTACAATGCAAACAAATAGATGGTTTTCAAGGTCCAAAAAGAAATGTTTCCTTAAGATATAAAATAAGTTGGGTTGATTGGAACAAACCCCAAATACCAGTTAAAGTTTACATACTTGATTCCACTGATAGAATAACATTAAATGGTTCTGAAATAATTCATGATTGCCAGGTAAATATGTTATTGAAGATAGAACTTTGAGAAAATAAATATTATAGACTTTTTTAGTCTTAATTAGAGTGGGTGAAAAAAAATCAATTCTTTGCAGGCAGAGTATACCATTCCAGGAAATACCAGTGATGTTTCTCCTCATGTCCAAAAGGCAAGCATTCCAATGAAGAAAGGAGGATATCTCATTTATGCCACTACTCATATGCATGCAGGTGTCGTGAATGCAACTTTATATGGAGAGGTGATAAATAATGTTTATATTATACTATATATATATATATATATATATATATTCTTTATGATTGGTTGCATAATTTTATGAAACATTTTTTTGGATAATATTTTATATAATAAATTTTCTTATTTCATGTATTATAAGAAGTTATGATTTTAATACATTATGAGTTCTAAAATTTATGTTTTTTTATCATTCAGGATGGAAAAACTATATGCACTTCAACACCAAAATATGGAACTGGAAATGAGGCAGGAAATGAGAAAGATTATCTCACTGGAATGTCTGTTTGTTATCCACAACCAGGTTCTATAAAGATTCGAGATGGAGAAATTTTGACTATAGAATCTAGATATAAAAACGAGTTTCGTACCGGAGCAATGGGACATTTCTACATTTATTTGGCAGATGATCTACCACAATAATATTAAAACTGTAACTTAAATAATTAATGTTCTTTAAAAGACTACTTCATTTGTTTTTTGTACATAATGGATTCATGACAAAAATATATAATTGTTCATCATCATTCTCATATCTTTCATAGATTGATCCATTTTATTATCTACCATCTCAATTAATGTTTCTCTGTTTCCCTCAACTCCTTTCTCACCCACTCTCCCTCATTATTTTCTATACTCGCTTGAAAAAGAGAAAATAACAAAGTAAAAGTAATAATTGTAAGAAAGTAAGACAAATAAAGAAAGCAGGTAAATCTTAGCACACATAAGAAAGCCTAAGAGTGACTCTAGAAAGGATTACAAAACAGAAAAACAACAACTAGCATAATTTAGGAGTAGTGAATAAAAAATTTATAGAAAAATTTCTACAATGTATTTTTTTATGAATTTTTTTTTCTCGGATCCTCAACATCATATATGAAATGCTCGTCATTAATTTTGAGCAAAATAAGCAATGGAAAAATTAAAACACACTCAAAACCAAGAGCAACTCAAGAAATAGAAAATTCTATCATGGTTATGAAACTCGCAAGTTGACTTGTAAACTCATCCGAGTTTATGTTTCTACCGCCCTCGACTGAGTTCACTATAAAATAAACTCATTTTTTTAGTAAACTCGATAGACATGAAAGCAAACTCTGCAGGCTCAGCCAAACTTAAAAGTCTACCATCGAGTGAACGAGTGGGGAAGAAAGGCCCAAACGACCCACACAATTGTTGTTCCGCTTAAGGTTTTCATACTTGGTTAAAAGGGATTTTGTAACTGGATTACATTGCATTTGATTTGGGTTCTTGCGTGCAATTTATAGTTCTCCTTTGTCTTGCTCATTAGTCTGGGTTCATCGATGTCTAGGTTCACCCTCATTTTGTTGCGTGTCATCGTTTGGTTTGTCGTGTGTCTTTGTATCCTGCCTTTGCACAATTTTGTCGCCATGTTGCTGTTCTTCGTCGTTTGGGTTCGCTCGCCTCATAGTCGCATCATATCGTTGCCAAGTCTCATTGCCGCATCTTGTCGTCGTTTCCAGGATTGTGTTTGCGAGTTGCATTTTGTAGGTTTTTTATAACATTTGTGTTTTCTTTTTGTTAGTTAACTATTATCTTATTATTGTTGTATTGTATGAACTTATTTATTTTAATATTGTGTAATTGGTATCATGAATGCTTGTCTTTTTTGTTGAAATTTTTATGAAGTATACTCTTACGAGTTTATGAGTCTACGAGTTAGGTTTATGAGTCGAGTTTCCAAACCTCTCACGAGTCCACATAGACTCTCAAGTCTAATAATCATGGATTCTATTTTTTAGCACCTGACATCTTGGCTTTTAGAATTTTCCATTTTTCTGTATTGCGAATTTGGATGCGCCTTTTTACCAAAATGTTTTCAACATCTTAAGGTGCTCATATAAAAAATTTCACTAAAAAATATTATGTATTTCATCCACAATAAATTTATAACCCAATGCAGTTTTCAAACAATTTCCAACAAATGAAATACAATAGGACAACGAATTTGATCAATACAGCAAGACACAATGGAAACCTAACTCAAAGGAACTAGTTAATGATCTAATAGTTAGGCAAATAACTCAAAAACATAAAAGGAAAATCACAAAAAGCTCAACACAGGTTCAATTTTTACAAAACATTTCGACAAAAACATAATAGAGATAGTATAAACATTTTCACAAACACCTTGTGAACAAGTTTTTAAACATGGAGTTTATGACATATTTGGAAGTACATGACTTAAAACATGACAAGAACAGATTATAAACTAAAAAATGGCTAAAAAAATGATTTAATTGATTGAAATGAACAAAAACTCAAAAATACCACTACGGTAAAAATGGAACAACAAGAACACCTATATTCAGTTGTTTTTGGACGATTCAAGGAATAATTATGATTTTGAACCGATTGAATGCTAACACAAACATTGTAAACAATGAAAAATAATTCAAGACATGTGAACATCTCATGTACAACATGAATGAAACAAAGTTGCAAGAAGCACTGATCTCTTGAAGAACCTAAGCTCTGATACTAAATGACGCCATTGCATGTTGCATATGCTTGCTTCCATAGTTTGATGTGATTTTTGAACACGAGACATATGAAGGCAACAAAAGATGAATTGAAGTGCGGATTTGGAGCAATTTGGAGATAGAAATTCAATGAAAATCTAAGTGAGGTTAGGCCAACACACTACGAGAAAGTCTAGAGAAAAGAGTATTGAGGAGACTACTATAGAGAGAGCTCATGAACAAGTTTGAAGAGGCAAAATTGCTCAAAATTTCATTACTCATTCTAAATTGAATTTCCAATTACAAAAGTCACCTATTTATAGGCTAAAAGATAACTTGTCTAGCATGTTTTTCACAAACTCTCCAATAGGAGCTCGATAAGTGGCAAGCCATTAGTGGAGAGGAGCCTCTCCATTGGGAGAGTGTCATGTGTCCAAGGTGACTTACAACCTATGCTTCGTATCCTCACCAATGAGATGAGGACAAGTGACAACAATAGTTAGGAGAGGAGCTCCTCGTGTGGCACCAAGTTAGAAGCTTCATATGCATATGTGGCGCCTTCTATCTTCCTAGGTGGCACTTTCTTGAATGCTTATTTCTTAGGTGGACATCCACTTGTCATTTGGGCTTCAAGGCCCAAAACTCTACACTATGTGACCCAAAATACAAGGCCTAAAATAAATTCTACACTACTCTACAATTTTTGCAAATAGAGGTCTTATTTTCTTGATTCTCAAAACTCTAGAGTGATCTTCTTTAAATTTGAACTTGGCCCAAACATTTGTTTAGATACCTAAACAAGTTCAATTATGCCCAAAATCTTGATAAGCTTATGATCAAGGCTCTAGTTCAGTGACCTCTTTATTCTTATCTGTAGTCATAGAGATGGATTTCCATAATTTTCGGTTTAAAAGAATTTTTCAACTGTTTCACTTTTTGATAGGCTTTATAAAGAAGATGAGTTTTTCGATAAAGATTTAGTGAACCTCCCCCTAAATTTTCTTTGAAATTTTTAAAATATATTTTGAGGTTTAAGTACCCTAACTTTTTATACCACAACCATCTTTCATCTTCTCTAGAGAGCAAGCAAGTGACCTTCTGCTTACTTAGGTTGAAGAGTTTAATCTCATGGAGATTGTTTTTTCATTTAGTAGTAAACACGGTCCATCCATAAGCCGATGAGACTACATATGTATCCTTATTAAAGGAAACCATATAACCACTATCACATAATCAACTTATGCTCAGTAAATTATATTTAAATCCTTCCACATATAAAACATGTTTAATATGTACTAAGACAGATATACCTACAGACCTATCACAATCGAGATCACGAAGGGGCAATCAAAAATTTAATTTAAAAATATTTTGACAGAGATTTGGAGTTGCAACTATAGTTCATTATCAGAAAAGCATAGAAAAACCAAAAATGAAATAGTTTGTTACGCGTGGAGAAGGTATTAGCACCCCTATAACGCTCGTCCTAAGACGGTACTTTTAATCAAATAAGTAAACAAGTGTTGTTTTACTAAATATTATTTTTCCCAAAAATAATGACAATAATAATATAAAATAAAAAGAGTAAACAAATATAATAATAAAACAAACAAATATTAATAAAAAATACAAATAAACAAGAAAAAATGCTAATAAAATAAAATAAACACAATGCAAATAAATAGTAATTAAAATAAACAAAGATGCAAATAAAAGTAATAAATAAAAACAAGACAAAGAAAACATATTTTTTATTTTTTTGGACCTGACAAGGATTGACCTAGCTTCCACGTACCTCCATAAAAGAAAATCAGGGATCACGTAGTTCTAATTTTGAAAATTGATTAATTAGGTTTGATATTTTTTACTTTTTAGAAAATTTTTATTTTTGTCATTTTATTTTTCTAAAAATGTTTTAATTTTTTTTCTTTTTTAAATTTTATACTTTTTATGGTTTTTATTATTAAAACTATTTTGTATTTTATTTTTTTCTAATATTAAATATTTTTATTATTTTTGAAAATTTTTATCTTTTTTTAATTATTTTTAAAGTTGTTTTGAAACTTTTATATTTTTACTTTTTTTTTATAATTTATATATATATATATATATATATATATATATATATATATATATATATTTATTTTTTAATATTTTTTTATATTTTTTTTATAAATTTTTTTATATTTTTTTTTTTTTTTTTATTTTTTTTTTAATTTTTATATTTATTTTTTTTTTTTTTTATATATATATATATATATATATATATATATATATATATATATATATATATTTATATTTCAAAATTGTTTCACATTTTTTTTAAAAACTATTTTATATATTTTTTTTATTTTGAAAACTGTATTATATATTTTTATTTCTAAAACATTTGATATTTTATTAATTTTTTGGAAAACATTTTATATTTTTTCTTGAAAATTGGAAATATTTTATATTTTTTTATTTTTACAAATTTATTTGAAATAAAACATTATTTATTGATTTGTTAAGAAAACAAAGCAACAAAAATAATAAAGAATAAATTAGATGCAAACAATAGTATTATGATACAGAAAACTAATAATTGGGGCTCAAGAACCTAACACACAAATTTGCTCAGTTTTTTTTTATACAAAGATACACTATTTTGATGGGGTTTAGGGTTCCTGAGACTCTGATAAGAACAACAATCTCTCAAACAAAACAATCACATATACATATCAAGTATACGAGGGTTAAGTAATCAGAACATACCAGTTGAAGATCCTCAAAAATGCTTATTCCCCCTTTTCTATGTAATTTGATTCATGATAAACACCTTAGTACATGTAACAGAATTTCTAATTTTATGTAAAAACTGTGTAATGCTACTGTTCACGTGTGTGTTTGACCTCTACCTTGGTGCCTATTTATAAAATTTTCTGAGACTTCTCGCTTAATCTACTCAATAATTCCATTCGAATGTGCTTAATTGAGATAAAACTGAAGAATAATCAGAATCAATAAGATTTATTTACAATTAAGCAGAATATCTATCTATTATTACCATTATTTACATTTAAGCAAAATAATTACCAATTAATGTCAGATTTCATCAGTCAAATCCATTCAAATTCTCTATTAATTAATTTTTTTAATTTTAAATTAATTTTCGTGTACTAAAATAGGTACTTAAAAAGGCAGTTAGATTATTTAGTAGAGTGTGACATGACAACACTTTAATAGGTAGGGTCCTCAACAAACTAATTTACTTTACTTTTTCCAAATGAACCCCTTATTAAATTGGCCTTATTCAAAGACACTATTTTTGTGATTGGATCTCTTAATTATTTTTACAAATTTTATTTTGTTAGTGTTTTTTATTTTTTATCTTTATTCATAAAATAAAAGTGAAACCAGAACTCTTTTTTTATTTATTTAAATGACAAAGGATGATAAAAACTAAATAACGCACATTTTTTATTTTAATTTTCTTCCTTTTATTTTGAAATAATTTTATTTGCCCGAATGAAATTGGGTGTTGACAAGACCCAATACATGTAATCTTTCCTTTTTCGACTCCACTGAAGGGCCACCTTCATGTTTTTGGAGGTTAAGAAATATAGACTTTGTACCCGACATGTGCACAAGCATCTAGTGTCCATGAATCAACTTTGTTCCTAACATTTTACCATGTAGCACATCTCTAATAAAGATTGAGTTCTTTGGTACACAAATTCTTTTGTATCCGTCAGTATTAGCTTTTGAAGATCTTCTTCTGAAATTGCACTTAACACTTGTTATCAAATTTTTGTTATGATGACAATTGTAACAATCACAAAAGTAACAATTAATAAATTTATCATTCTCTTCCAATGGATTTGTGTAATGCATGACAACAATTACAATTATAACAAAGTTAGACTCAAGAATAATTTTATAATTTAGATTAATGAGCATAAGATTAAAAATAACTAAAATATTTTTTTAATATTTTTTTCAACAATTGAAATGCAAAAAAAGGATTAAAGATGAATAATATGATCTTGTCACGATTCGACTTCACCAATCCCCACTCTCATGCATAAATTGTTTTCTTTCTTTCAAACTAATAATCAATGTCAATCCACTAGTATACTCAAACCATAATTCCTTAGGTGAATGTGCCTAAGATTATCTATTAACTCTCAATTCTTTGATCAATCATATAAATAACACTTGCAATCGTCAGAAGGGTTTAACGACAACCAATGAATCATATTCTATTCTTAGATACAAACTTTCATAACATATTTCAATTCAGTTCTTGATTACAAAAGATATTTTCCAACACCCCAAGAATCAAAGATCAAGTCATGAATCAACACAACTAACAATTAGTATACAAGTCTTAGGAAGACTAAACATTACAAAAGAACAATGGAATAAGAAGATTACTCCAAGAAAACGCTAAAGTTACCTTCAAAGGTGATTTTCTCTCTTTGATGGCTAAAGATACCTAACGCTTATCCAGAGCATCTATAAAATAGATTGTGAAGAACGACGCTTGTGCTCAACTCAACCTCAGTGGTGCCAGGCATAGTTCAATTTTGTTATTGATACATTCCTTTTGGCCCATTTGGTGTCGAGCACACTGGGAGCATTTCATGCCTCTAGCTCTCGGGTTTGTTGGCGCCGGACACATTTTTCTAGCATTAGGCTCATTTCCAATCTAATGCTCTCGGGTTTGCTAAGGCCGAGCGCAGGTTTTGGCACTGGGCTAGACTATTTTACATCAAATTACCTTGAATTCCTCCTCTTTAGGGCTTTAATCCTTCTTTTCTTAATTTTAATGCTTTTATGTTCATTTTTAGGCAAAATAGTGTTCGCTTATTTTTTGTTAATGTTGGAAAGTGTATCAATCACAAACGTAGCAAGTAATAAATATCATTTTTCCCAAAGGATTTGTGAAATACACAACAATTTAAACAATTATAATAAATTTAGACTCAAGAAATAACTTATAATTAGAATGTTATGTAGAAATGCAAACAAGTAAATATTTTTAGGGTTTTATATCTAAACTTGGAGTACAGAAAAAGAGTAAAAGATGAATATAATGAAATTGCTTGGGCTACAATGAAATTGCACCAAATGTATATGTGATCTTATGAATCTTCTAAATAACTTTTATAATGTCATTGTGGATATGCATAATCAGCCATTGACTACATATTATAAAGGAGGAATCTTTTGTTGTCAAGATAACTTAGAATGCAAACAAATAAATGGTTTTCAAGGTCCAAAAAGAAATGTTTCCTTAAGGTATAAAATAAGTTGGGTTGATTGGAACAAACCCCAAATACCAGTTAAAGTTTACATATTTGATTCCACTGATAGAATAACATTAAATAGTTCCGAAGTAATTCATGATTGCCAGGTAAATATGTTATTAAAGATAGTATTTTGAGAAAATAGATAAATACACTTTTTGTAATCTCAATTAGAGTGGGAGAAAAAAATAGTCAATTCTTTGAAGGCAGAGTATACCATTCCAAGAAATACTAGTGATGATTCTCCTCATGTCCAAAAGGCAAAGATTTCAATGAAGAAAAGAGGTTATCTCATTTATGCCACTACTCATGCATTCAGGTGTTGTGAATGCAACTTTATATAGAGAGGTGATAAATAATGTTTACCTTCAATTTATATATTCTTTATGATTAGTTGCATAATTTTATGTAACATTTTGGGGATGATATTCTATATAATATATTTTCTTATTTCATGTATTATTAGTAGTGAATACATTAGGAACTGGAAATGAGGCCGGAAATAAAAAAGATTATCTCATTGGAATGTCTGTTTGTTATCCACAACCAGGTTCTATAAAGATTCAAGATAGAAAACTTTTGACTATAGAATCTAGATATAAAAACAAGTTTGGAATTGGAGGAATGAGATATTTCTACATTTATTTGGCAGATGACCTATCACAAGAATATTAAAAATGTAATTTAAATCATTAATGTTCTTTAAAAGACTACTTAATTTGTCTTTTTTTTATAATTGATTCATGACAAAAATATATAAAATTTTATTTTCCTTTTAATAACTTTATGTGAATTCTTTTTTATTTTATATGCCATTAAGTGGTCTAGAAGAAAGAAAAAAAAAGCAAACAAATTACAATAGAAAAGGTATTTTTCTTGTTCTTTAGTCCTATAGTAAAATGTTTAATTCTTTGAAAGTGTGTTATTAAGACATTGCCTAATCTTAACTCACAAAGGAGGTATTTTTAGCATAAAATACAATGTTTAAATACTAATAACCTAAAAAGATTGATTTAGTTAGAGTGGATCGAGATAATATGGGTTTATCTCACTTTGATTTATTTTGACTAATGTAACAATGACTTACAAAATTATTAAATAAAAACTAATTCTTTAAATAAGATATTCTTGGTAACTAATAACTTTTATTTAGGTTGACTTAAAGTTATACTTTATATCAGAACAAATTAGTGCTCATCTTGAATTAGGTAAATTTTTTCCTATCTCAGACAATACAAACAAAATCATGAAAAACCCTAATTATACACCAATCGAACGACTCTAATTCCTTGTTGCAGTTGCAGTCAACGAAGCAGAACGTTTGGCAGCAACCGATAGTTTCTCCAACGATGGTGTGCTGCAGTAGTGGCTCGAGATGCAATATCCAGCAGCTATAGTAATACCCCACCACATGTCGCCTCCGTAATACAACACCCCGCCGCAAAGGGATCCAGCTGCGAGAACAAAATTGTCTCTAGCATCTTTTGACACTAGATGAACGAAAACTATCTCTATCATCTTTGACACCTCAATGTCAATGTCACTATTCCTGTACAAACCTAAGAAAAGCTTCTCAATACTCTATCTAAGCTTTATTCTACACTTAGATCGCAAATGTGAATAATTAGGAGTAGGATTAGTGCATTTTAGCATAATATCACCATTAGGATATCTAGATTACTCAATTTAGATAATTGAAATTTGAAGAACCTGTATAATTGTAAGAGACCAAAAATATAATTTAATCTTAAAGAAAGTAATGATACTTATATATTTAATTCAAAATTATTGTAAACAATTAAATTTATACTTATAGCGAAAGGTTATGCCAATCCTAAAAAAAAAAAAAAATGCTTTAATAAAAGCGTTACTAATGCACTTTTAATGGATCGCCATCATATTTATTTTAGCAAAAGGTCTTTATTTGTTCATTTTTGAAATGTTTTTAAGATATTGAAAAAATAAATAAATACAAGTTCAAGAGTTTAATTTTAAAAATAATTAAATTATTTAGGGACCTTATAAAAAAACAAAAATTATCGCCTCATAAAATATACAAACTTTTCCGTTTTTTACTTTCACGCTAATTATTCTTTAAATGATTGAAAAATATTATGCCAATATTATTCCCACACATTTTAATTATTTCAACAAACATATTTTGATCATAAATACTGACAAATAAAAGACTATTTTAGATGATCTGGAAAATGATGTAAACGACAATGATGTAAGTCCAAGAAAGTGATACGCTAGCAAGTGGTAATAGTAAAAAGGTTTTACTTTCACTAGACTTAGTGTCGTGGGACTTAGTAACGTGGGGAGAGCTTTTCCAGTAATTTCATAGAAAATATTTCTTTTTAACTTTTATCTTATAAATTTTCTTTTAGAATAATTGTTTAATGATGTTTTTTTAACATGTCTTATAATTTATGAGCTTTTATATATTAAATATTCTTTTTTTCATTTTAATAATTTATAATGAATGTATATCAGTTCGAATTATTTGCGGGCACATGCCGAAACTTCTTGATATCAGGTACTGGTTACTTTTTCTTCGAGTTTTTGGAAAAAATAATTCACGAATTTTTAACGAGGTCCCACCTATCAAACATCTATTATGTTTTCATTTTCTAAGTTTTTAGCAAACAGCAGATTATATCGATTGAGTATCGGTATCAAGACTTTGGTTGTGTTTCGAGACGAAGAGTAAAATATTGATTGGAAACACCTCCACGGTGTAATAAAGTTAATTTACATTATATTATTAACCTATTTTTATAACAAAATCAATTCTCTATATTTTAAATTTGTTTATTCTCAATTTTATTCAGATTTTGTTGATATTTAATTATGATTTGATGGTTAATTCATAGTATTTTGATTGAAGTTGAACACAAAAACATTGGATTAGAAGAAGGATGATTGAAGTCTTGAAGGAGTGAGAGAAAGGAGCAACTTGACAAAAGAAGCTAAGCCCGATTCAGCAAACTTAAACTCGGGACAAGAGAACCCGAGAGCAATGGTAGAAAAATGCGACTGAAGCTGATTGCATGGGTTTGGCACAAGTTGGGCTTTAGAGGTTGGACGTATAATAGCATCTAATGACGCATCAAATTTGGAATTTTATTTAATAGTTGCTTGTACTAGGATTAAGTATCTTTGGCTATTGGATTGAAAATCACTTTTGGAAGGCATGCTTAGGATTTTTTGTGGATTCATTTTCTTATTTCATTGTTCTTTTGTAAGATTTAGTATTCTCATGTTTACGAGGAGCTAAATCATTTATTGTTGGGATTAAACATTTTTTTGAACACTCATGTAATCATTTTGTTTTTCATATTTATGTCTTTTTCTTTTCAATAAATCGGTATTTTAATTATGTGGTTATTGTCTGTCATGTTGATTCGTGACTTGATAATTGATTCTTAAGGTATTGAAAAATATCTTCTGTAATCAGGAACTGAAATAAAATATAATATGAAAGTTTGTGTCTAGGAATAGAGCAAGATTCTTTTGTTATCTTAAGATCCTTGTGGATATTGAAAGATTTATTTATATAATTTGATTAAGGAATTGACAGTTAACAGATAATCTTAGGCTCATCTGCTAAGGAATCAAGGTTGAGTATTATTGTGGGTTAACATTGATTATAAGAGTGAAGACTGGTGAGATCTAACCCCAATAAGTTCTTACCATTGATATTAAATCCTTTTTCTACATTTCAATTTATAAAAATTATAAATACTATTTTTTTCTGCATTCAAAACCAAATTATGAAATTGTTCTTGAATATGAATTTATTACAATTGTAATTATTGTTTTATATTGCAAAAATCAGTTGGAAAAGAATGATATTTTTATTACTTGGTATATTGTGAGTAAAGCATCATCATAGCGAAATAGGTTAACATTGTGTTTTGAGGTGAAGGACTTATAGGCAAAGTACCATTGGGAGGAACTCGAGTGTGTTTTCAAGTGAAGACTTCATCGACAGAGTATCAATAGGAGGACCTCGACTGTGTTTTGAAATGAATGCCTCATTGACAAATTATCGACTGGAGGACGTCGGTTGTGTTTCGAAGTGAAGCCCTTATTGACAGAGTATTGATGGGAGGACCTTGGTTGTGTTTCAAGGTAAAGGCCTCCTCGATAGAGCATCGATGGGAGGACCTCAGCTGTGTTTCAAGGTGAAGGCCTCATTGACAAAGTATCAATGGGACGGCCTTGGCTGTGTTTCGAGGTGAAGGTCTCATCGGTAGAGTATCAATGGGAGGATCTCGACTGTGTTTTGAGGAGAAGGCCTCATCAGCGGAGTATTGATGGGAGGACCTCGGGTGTGTTTCGAGGTAAAGGCCTCATTGACAGAGTTTCGATGGGACCTCGACTATGTTTCAAGGTCAATACCTTATCGACAGAGTACCAATGGGATGACCACGATTTTGTTTTGAGATGAAGACCTCATCGGCTGAGTATCGATAGGAGGACCTCGACTGTGTTTCGAGGTGGAAACCGCATCGACACAGTATCGATGCGAGAATCTTGGTTGTGTTTCGAGGTGAAGACCTCACTGGCAAAGTATTTATGGGAGGACCTCGGGTGTGTTTCGAGGTGAGAATCTCATAGACCGAGTATCGATGGGAGGACCTTGGCTGCGTTTCGAGATGAAGACCTGATCGACAGAGTATCGATGGGAGGACCTCAACTGTGTTTCGAGGTGAAGACCACATTTGCAAAGTGTCGAAGTGAGGACCTTAATTGAGTGTTAAAGTAATCATAATTGAACATGAAAGTGACGAAATCGACCATGACTAGCAATTACATGTAAACCTTATATGCAATTGAACATCAAAGTGACAAAATCAGCCATAACCAAGTACTTGAAACTCATATTCGCTTTTTGAACTCTTAATTTTTTATAATAAGTAAAATTTTTCAAAAGTCTCTAAACCTTTACAAAAATGAAAAAATGAAAATGTTAGGTTTCTGTCAAAAATAGAGGTTATGCACAGAGTTCGCTTTAAGCAATCTTATAACTACGTCCATTCTTGAGTATTTGAAGACCATTTATGTATATTTGTCTTGCATATACATTTGTTATCACAAGGATTGAGTATGTACAATTAAGGAATCATAAGATTTACATGCCAAATAGGTATTGTCAACATTTAATAGTCGACATATAAGTAAACCTTGCATATCTATACGAGTGTAAAGTTTCGTGAACATCAAATATGTATGTGTAAGGTATTGCGAATATCAAATACATATATGAGTTTCGTGTTAAATGAAGTTCAAAATGCATATCTAAGCCATTACATGTTTTCATTTAGCTAATCCACCATTAACCATGATCTTAAAGGGGTTTAAAATTGAGACATTTATGTCTGGATAAAAGACACGAAGTTGTGAAATTGCACCATGAAAGCCTCATCCATACATTCCCGCCTTCTTGTCCTTAAGGCGTTCTATTTTTCTTGCCATCCCTTCTTAGTGACCATCCTTCTGTACAGGTTCTCCACCGCTATTTCCAAGTTTTTTCCTTATTGTCGTAGTCCTAAGCAAGCTATTTCTTGGATTGCCTCTCATCTTCAAGCTCGCTATGTAAGTAAGCAACTTATTTCTCAAGCTCGGTTACTCGCTGAGATAAATCTTTGTTGCAAGAACGAACTTGAGAAACTTCTATTGCCTCAGTTTTCTGCTTACAGACTTCAACACGGAGTTGCTCAACTTCAGCGAGGTTGACTTTGGCACGCTCAAGCTCGCCTTGGAGTTCTTGGCAATGTTTTTTTGTCTTCCTTTTCTCCACCCAAGAATCCTCCTTGACCTTTATTACCGATATACAAGCCAAAGCTGCCAAATTGCAAGCCTAACTTTCTATGTCGTTTTGTAGGGAAGAAAGACTTTCCTTGTCTAAGACGAGTGTATCTTCCTCCAACAAGTTATACATTATGAACTATTTTCCAAAATTGTTTCTAGAAGCTCTTATACCTGGCACCAAGAAACTCGACAGCCTCTTTGCCTATTTGGCTTGAGGCTGGGGGCTTGTGACCTATCTTGAGTCTAAGGTTGTTTTTAGAATAAAACACAATGTATACATTGTAGTAATGACTTAACTAGTTAGAGTGGGTCAACAAAATATGGGCATAGCCCATTATACTTGGTTTGGCTATCGGACGATAACGTGACAATGACTTACAAAACTATTTGTACAAAAAATTAATTCCTGTCAATTCTTTAGTTTTGTATTTATTATTTGAATAACAATTCATTAAGATTGAATATCTGAATACAATTTCTTGATTTGGTAGTGCCAATAATTTTTTTTTTATTTAAATTGGTTTAAAGCAATAGTTGTGTTTCGAGGTAAAGGCCTCCTCGGTAAAGTATCGATGGAAGGACCTCGGCTGTGTTTCAAGGTGAAGGCCTCATCGATACAGTATCAATGGGAGGACCTCGACTGTGTTTCGAGTTGAAGGTCTCATCGATGGAGTATCAATGGGAGCATCTCGAATGTGTTTTGAAGTGAAGACCCATCGACAGAGTATTGATGGGAGAACCTCGGCTGTGTTCCGAGATGAAGCCCATATCGGTGGAGTATCGATGAGAGGACCTTGGCTATGTTTCAAGGTAAAGGCCTCATCGGCAGAGTATCAATGGCACCTCAACTATGTTTCAATGTGAAGACCTCATCGATAAAGTACCGATGGGAGGACCTCGGTTGTGTTTCGAGATGAAGTCCTCATCGACAAAGTATTGATGGGAGAACCTCAATTATGTTTCGAGGTGAAGACCTCATCGACAAAATATCTATGGGAGAACCTTTGGTGTTTTTCGAGGTGAAAAGCTCATCGACAGAGTTTCGATGGGAGGACCTTGGTTGTGTTTCAGGATGAAGACCTTATGGACAAAGTATTGACAGGAGGACCTCGACTACGTTTCGAGGTGAAGACCACATATACAAAGTGTCGATGTGAGGACCTTAATTTAGTATCAAGGTAAGAATCATAGTTGAACATCAAAGTGATGAAATCGATCATGACCAGTGATTACATGTAAAGCTCACACGCAGTTGAACATGAAATTGACAAAATAAGTCATAACCAAGTACCTAAAACTCATGTTCGCTTTTTGAACTCTTAAATTTTTATAACAAGTAGATAGTGATAATACCTAAAATTTTTCAAAAGTCTCTAAACCTTTACAAAAATGATAGGTTTCTATAAAAATAGCAATTATGTAGAGTTTGCCTTAAGCAATCTTATAATCACGTCTATTTTTGAGTAAGAACCAAAGTGATTGAAGACCATTTAAGTATATTTATCTTGCATATACATCTTTTATTGCTAGGATTAAGTATATACGATGAAGGAATTATAAGTTTTACATGCTAAATAGGTATTGTCAACATTTAATATTCGACATATAAGTAAACCTTGCATATACATACGAGTGTAAAGTTTTGTAAACATCAAATATGTACGTGTAAGGTATTGCGAAAATCAAATACATATATGAGTTTTGCGTGAAATAAAGTTCAAAATGGATATCCAACCCATTACATGTTTTCATTTAGATAATTTTTCATTAACCACGATCTTAAAGGGGTCTAAAACCAAGACATCTAAGTCTGGATAAAGGACACGAAGTTGTACAATTGCAACCAAAAACCTCGTCCATACATTCCCACCATATCATCCTTAAGGCGTTCTCTTCTTTTTGTCATCCCTTCTTCTTAGCAACCATCTCTTTGTCCAGGTTCTTCCCATTGTTTCCACGTTCTTTCCTTATCGGCATAGTCCTAAGCAAGCTTTTTCTTAGATTGCCTCTCATCTTCGAGCTCGTCGTGTAAGCTAGCAGCTTACTTCTCAAGCTCAATTACTCCTTGAGATAAAGCTTTGTCGCAAGAACGAACTTTAGAAACTTTTATTGCCTCAGTTTTCAGCTTGCAGACTTCGACAGGAGGTTGCTCAACTTCAGCATGGTTGACTTTGGCATGCTCAAGCTCACCTTTGAGTTCTTCGCAATGTTTTTTTGTCTTTCTTTACTCTACCCAAGAATCCTCCTTAACCTTTATTACCGATATACAAGCCAAAGTTGCCAACTTGCAAGCCAAACTTTGTGTATCGTCGTGTAGGGAAGGAAGACTTTCCTTGTCTAAGACGAGCGCATCTTCCTCCAATAAGTTATACATTTGATTATGAATCGTTTCCAAAATTGTTTCTAGAAGCTCTTATGCTTGGCACCAAGAAACTCCAAAGCCTCTTTGCCTATTTTGCTTGAGGTTAGGAGCTTGTGACCTATTTTGAGTCTAGAGGATGTTTTTAGCATAATATATATTATGTGAATTGTAATAACCTAAAAAGTATTACCCTAATTAGAGTGGGTCAAGAAAATATAGAGATATTTCATTATACTTAGTTTTAACTATCCGACAATGACTTACAAAACTATTAAAAAAAAATTAATTCTTTGAACAAAATATTCTTACTAACTAATATTTCAATATTTAGTTTTGTATTTATTATTTAAGTAATGATTAGTTAAGACGGAATATTTTAATACAATTTTTTATTAATTATTGTCAATAATTTTTTTTATTTAAATTGATTTAAAGTTATACTTTAAATACAAACAGTTACATATTTTAGAAATTTATATTTATAAATCACATGCATATTTATTTGACTACCATTTTATACTCTTGTTATTCTTTTAATTTTAAATAAAAAAAAACTAAAATTATATATCATTAGATGCATAATAATGACAATCTCGATGTCAATTTATTAAAATATTCAATACATAAATTTTATCGTATTCAGTAAATGGTCGATTTTATAGAAAAATGTTATATTTTAGTGAGACAATGATATCAATTTTTTCTATAGGTTAAAAATTACATATAAGGAAAATTTAATTAAATTCGAAGTTAGCTTTGTGTGTATGTGGGATTGTACTGGTGTAATTTTTCACTAATTATTACACGGTCAATAGCTTTATTAAAAAAGCGTAATTTTTCTTGATCCAACGGTTCAATTATAGCTATCGTTTTATATTATTACTAGCGAAAACATGAGGTTGTGATTCACATATAATTTTATTATTTTTATAATTTAATGTATAATTACTTAAAAATAAAAAAATAAAAAATTTAAATTTTGAAAAAATAATATTAAATAGCTGTTATTTTTAAAAATAAATATTTTAGTTATTATAAAATGAAAATAATTATTAAACTATTTATTTTATTAAATACAATTATTAATTAATTTTTATTTATTATAAAATATAAAAAATTTTAATTAAAAGTTGACACAAAAATATTACCAAATGGTGTATTCTCTTTATATAATGGTATAGATGATTGTTTTATAATTGAATAATAATAAAAAAATAATTAAATTCTTTACACTTTATATATTTTAAAAAGTATATATTACATTGGTTTTAATATATATATATAAAGTTATTTTAACATCCCATATTTTTCATATAATAAGAACTTTATTGGATAGGAATTATGTAATAAACCTTAATATAAAAATCAATACATTTATAATGCATTTAAAAATATAATTCTCCACAAAAGATATAATAAAAATATCTTCATAAAAATTACAAATAAAATAAAATAAAATAAAGCTTCTTTATTAATTTACTGGGGACTCACAACACCTGTCAAATCCTCTACTCACGTGTAATATACACGATCATCGCAGTTTTAAAAACAAAACAAACAACACACAAAAAGAAGGGTAAGCTAGAGAGTTTTAAAAAATATATATTTTCATCAATTAAATTTTTATCTCAATCAAACACCAAAAAATCAAGCTTTCATACTTCATCTTATATCATACATATACTGACTCACAAACAAAGACACTAGACTCTCTACTTCCGGAAGACTTGTGCATTGAGTTAGACTCAGAGGTGTGCACCTGTCTTATACCACCCAACTGTTCCGATCGGGCTCATATTTCAAACCTCAGAACAGTCTATTCCGATTGGGCTCATATTTCAAACCTTGGACAGGACCATATAAACCTCCTTCGACTCTTCACCAACTGGTAATCTTCATCCATGTGAATCCAATGTACCAGTAGAGTCAGGATACCTCCTTGGAATCCCCAAACAATGCACATCCTAATAATCTCAACACGGGTATCTCTTTTCCTGAAGATACTATGTCTCGATCACACACCACATCATTCACAAACATTAATACTATATCATACAATATATAAAAATTCATCCAATTCATTAATAAACAAATAATTGCAATATTTATGAAAAATAATCAAACTAGCATCCCTTACAAAATATCTTAATCTGTCTATATAGGTTTAATAATATGTGCTAATTTTGTTGTTTAATAAGTGAAGCTTGGCCGACGTACTTGTATTATTCAAACTATACCCGATGTTTTTATAAGTGATAAGTGAAGCTTTGAAGACATCCTTTAATACATTCAAACTCTGGCAGATTTATTTATTAATGCTAATTGATGATTGGCCGACGTGTTCGAAAGAATTCAAAATCTCTCCGAGGTGTTTATTAGTGCTAAGTGGGGATTGCACGAGTTGTTTGAATGAATTAAAACTATAGAAAGAAATGTTATATTGTTTTCAAACTATGGCCGACGTCTTCGAATGCTTTGAAACTATGGCATGACATTTTTCAATTTATTCAAATAGTATTTATAGGAAATTGCTTATGAACTTGCAAATAAAAATTTGACAAAAAAAATTTAGCCAGACAACATATCACAATGGCAAATACATTCACTGCTTGAAATGTGGAACATTAATTTTCTTTTCCTAATGCAAATATCAAATACACTGTTACTTGACCTTGATAAGAATTGTAGATGGAGAATGAATTGGAAAATAAATGAACATTTGCCTTTAACAATTTAGGCAACCAAGTGTTTTTGGTTTGTTACATAATAAGTTCTTGAAATCCGCATCTGGAAATTTCTCTTAGTGCCGCTAATATGAAATCGACTGCTGCTTGAGCTTTATTACAGTGGTAGATGGAGAGTAAATTAGAAAAAAATTGGTGCTGAGGTTTGGTTAGTTGATATATGGAAGAAATATGGAGAGTGAATTGGAAAAAAAAATTGGTGTTGATGTTTGGTTAGCTGATAAATGAAAGAAATATGGAGAGTGAATTGGAAACAAATTGGTGCTGAGGTTTGGTTAGTTGATAAAAGGAAGAAATTTACAGAAATTTGCAGAACTTAAAATAGGAATGGCTAAAAGGAATACCACACAGACCGCAAAATCCTGCAATCCGTAAGAGGAACAGCACAAGGAACAGAAAATCAAAGGAAACATTGGTGGAGAAGATATAAGAATCGCAAGGCTGAAATAGTACGACTCCCACAAACGCAACATCATGAGAAAAACTTTACCAAAATCATGTCGTTTGCTATTATACCAAATGACGATTTTATAGACATTTCTGACAAAGACACAGTGTCACTTTTTAAATTTGAAATTTGAGTACGTGGTTTACAAATTACCACTCGTCACGAACGTAAGCTTCCACAATTTCATAGTTTGTGATTAACATGTCTGTTGCTGAATTTGTACGTAAATAATGGCAGAGAGTCATGTGGCCACTGTTTCCACTTGTACTACCCCACAAACATAAAGTCTGTATTTGAATTTTCAAATCTGAAATTTGAATACGTGTTGAAAATGTTAACAGTTGTCACATACGTCAGATGCAATGATTAGATGCTTTGTGATTGAAACGTCTGTTGCTAAGATTATTTGTAAATTATGCTTAATTTAATCACTTAATAATACAACAACAAACATGACAGGAATCGATAGTTATTTACAAAGAATAAGTGAATGATAGCAGATGTCTTCAAATGCATTGGAACACTAGCCGAGTTGTTCATAACGGCTAACTGAGGAATGGCCGACGTATTTAAGTGCATTCACAAATTCGTCGACGTGATTATAATTGTTAATTGAAGTTTAGCCCAGGTCTTTGAACGCATTCAAACTATTGACGAGGTCTTTATAAGTGCTAACTAATGCTTGGCAAAGCTATTTAATTGTATTTAAAATGTATCGGTTAGTGTTACGTGAGGATAGGGCGACGCCTTTTGTATGTGGTACGTCAATCTTGGCCCATGTGTTTATAATTCGTAACTGTTGTTTCAATGCATTCCAAGTGAGGCTTTGCCAATGTCTTCTCATGCATTCCAACAATTGCCAACATGTTTATATGTGGTATGTGAATGTTGGCCGATGTGTTTGAATCCATTACAACACTTGCCGACTTGTTTACATTTGCTACGTCAATGTTGGGCGACGTGTTCCAATGCATTACAACTATCGCCGAGGTGTTTATAATTCGTAACTGGTGTTTCAATGCATTCCAAGTGAGGCTTCGGCGATGTGTTCCAATGCATTACAACTATCGCCGAAGTGTTTATAATTTGTAACAGGTGTCTCATGCATTCCAACACTTCCCGACGTGTTTATATGTGGTATCTCAATGTTGGTCGACGTGTTTGAATCCACTAAAACACTTGCCGATGTGTTTATAATTCGTAACTGGTGTTTCAATGCATTCCAAGTGAGGCTTGGCAGACGTGTTCCAATGCATTACAACTATCGCCGAAGTGTTTATAATTTGTAACTGGTGTCTCATGCATTCCAACATTTCCCGACGTGTTTATGTGTGGTATCTCACTGTTGGTCGATGTGTTTGAATCCATTAGAACACTTGCCGACGTGTTTATAATGCGTAACTGGTGTTTCAATGCATTCCAAGTAAGGCTTGGCAGACGTGTTCCAATGCATTAGAACTATCGCCGACGTGTTTAAAATTCGTAACTCGTGCTTCAATGTTTTTCAAGTGAGGCTTCGTCGACGTATTCTCATGCATTCCAACACTTGCCGATGTGTTTATATTTGGTATCTGAATGTTGGCCGACGTGTTTGAATCCATTAAAACACTTGCCGACGTGTTTATAATTCGTAACTGGTGCTTCAAGGTATTCAAAGTCTACCGTAAGTGTTTATAACTCCTAAATGAGGCATGGCCGACGTCTTTGAATCCATTACAACACTTGCTGACGTGTTTACATTTGCTACATCAATGTTGGCCGACGTGTTCCAATGCATTACAACTATCGCCGAGGTGTTTATAATTTGTAACCGGTGTTTCAATGCATTCCAAGTGAGGCTTCGGCGACATGTTTATACCTGGTATGTGAATGTTGGCCGATGTCTTTGAATCCATTACAACACTTGTCGACGTGTTTACATTTGCTACGTCAATGTTGGCCGACGTGTTCCAATGCATTACAACTATCGCCGAGGTGTTTATAAGTCGTAACTGGTGTTTCAATGCATTCCAAGTGAGGCTTCGGCAACGTGTTGCAATGTATTACAACTATCGCCGAAGTGTTTATAATTTGTAACTGGTGTCTCATGCATTCCAACACTTCCCAACGTGTTTATATGTGGTATCTTAATGTTGGTCGACGTGTTTGAATCCATTAGAACACTTGTCGACGTGTTTATAATTCGTAACTGGTGTTTCAATGCATTCCAAGTGAGGCTTCGGCGATGTGTTTATACGTGGTATGTGAATGTTGGCCGACGTGTTTGAATCCATTACAACACTTGCCGACGTGTTTACATTTGCTACGTCAATGTTGGCCGACATGTTCCAATGCATTACAACTACCGCCGAGGTGTTTATAATTCGTAACTGGTGTTTCAATACATTCCAAGTGAGGCTTCGGCGACGTGTTCCAATACATTACAACTATCGCCGAAGTATTTATAATTTGTAACTGGTGTCTCATGCATTCCAACACTTCCCGACGTGTTTATATGTGGTATCTCACTGTTGGTCGATGTGTTTGAATCCATTAGAACACTTGCCGACGTGTTTATAATTCGTAACCGGTGTTTCAATACATTCCAAGTGAGGCTTGGCAGACGTGTTCCAATGCATTAGAACTATCGCCGACGTGTTTAAAATTTGTAACTCGTGCTTCAATGTTTTCCAAGTGAGGCTTCGCCGACGTATTCTCATGCATTCTAACACACTCCAATATGTTTATATTTGGTATCTGAATGTTGGCCGACGTGTTTGAATCCATTAAAACACTTGCCGACGTGTTTATAATTCGTAAGTGGTGCTTCAATGTATTCAAAGTCTACCGTAGGTGTTTATAACTCCTAAATGAGGCTTGGCCGACTTCTTTGAATCCACTAGAACACTTGCTGACGTGTTTACATTTGCTGACGGTTTTACATTTGCTACATCAATGTTGCCCGAAGTGTTCCAATGCATTACAACTATCGCCAAGGTGTTCATAACTTGTAACCGTTGTTTCAATGCATTCCAAGGGAGGCTTTGGTGACATGTTTTTACATGGTATGTGAATGTTGGTCGATGTCTTTGAATCCATTACAACACTTGCCGACGTGTTTACATTTGCTACGTCAATCTTGGCTGACATGTTCCAATGCATTACAACTATCGCCGAGGTGTTTATAATTTGTAACCGGTGTTTCAATGCCTTCCAAGTGAGGCTTGGGCGACGTGTTTATACGTGGTATGCGAATGTTGGCCGATGTCTTTGAATCCATTACAACACTTGCCGACGTGTTTACATTTGCTACGTCAATGTTGCCCGACGTGTTTCAATGCATTACAACTATCGCCGAGGTGTTTATAATTCGTAACTGGTGTTTCAATGCATTCCAAGTGAGGCTTGGCAGACGTGTTCCAATGCATTAGAACTATCGCCGACGTGTTTAAAATTCGTAACTCTTGCTTCAATGTTTTCCAAGTGAGGCTTCGGCGACGTATTCTCATGCATTCCAACACTTGCTGATGTGTTTATATTTGGTATCTGAATGTTGGCTGACGTGTTTGAATCCATTAAAACAATTGCCGACGTCTTTATAATTCGTAACTGGTGCTTCAATGTATTCAAAGCCTACCGTAGGTGTTTATAACTCTTAAATGAGGCTTGGCCGACGTCTTTGAATCCACTACAACACTTGCTGACATGTTTACATTTGCTACATCAATGTTGGCCGACATGTTCCAATGCATTACAACTATCGTCGAGGTGTTTATAACTTGTAACCGGTGTTTCAATGCATTCCAAGTGAGGCTTCGGCGACGTGTTTATACGTGGTATGTGAATGTTGGCCGATGTCTTTGAATCCATTACAACACTTACCGACGTGTTTAAATTTGCTACGTCAATGTTGGCCGACGTGTTCCAATGCATTACAACTATC
>Ga0099825_1000817_pt1 | contig 36474 bp, 9 predicted proteins | sample SiratroredBW_FD_76838 | JGI IMG/M metagenome (GOLD analysis project Ga0099825, IMG submission 76838) | Root nodule microbial communities of legume samples collected from California, USA - Siratro red BW | ecosystem: Host-associated > Plants > Roots > Nodule | place: USA: California | collected...
TATATATATATATATAATCTGAGAAAAGAAAACCGCATGTGTCACTCACTTTTACTTGTCGTGGATCTTTCACAAACTCTGGAGATGAATCCATGTGCTTCTTTAGATCCAAGTCCAGATACTCAAAAACCAGATACAATCGCTTCTCACTGTGCACTACATCCTGCAACCTGTCATCCACACAATCACAAAGCACATAACACAGCAACATTAAAATAGACGTTTTCCACAGCTGCCAGGCCACATAAAGCTGTATAAACATTATTGGAAATGAGCAAGACCAAAAGCAGGAGTGAAAATTAAAATGTTGACATGATTGTAAAAATTAAACACCACAACCAGTTCACCAAACAAAGAACAACACTAAAGTATCAAAAACAGGTTATCAATAGTTCCACCAATCCAAACCCTACACAAAGCACCTCCTAACAACAAAATGAAAGCACCACCTTCACTGATTACATTTCCGAAGCTAAAAACTCCAAGGCAAAGCAGAAACACAAATTCCGACAAATAGCAGGCGGCAACAGCACTATAAACCATCCAATTTGAGAATGAACAAGGAGACATTGCATTGGAAGAAAAAACAAAGGAAAGGAGAAATACCTAACAATGTTCCTATGCTGCATCTCTTTGAGGAGCGAAATCTCGCGAATGGCGGTGCTAGGAACCCCCTCGTCCTCCTGCTCGAGGCGAATCTTCTTGAGCGCGATGGTCTCATTGGTGACGCGGTCGCGAGCCTTGTAAACGACGCCGTATGTTCCCTCGCCTATCTTCTCGACCTTCTCGTACTGCAAAATGAAAACTGAGATTAACGCAAAAATTGTGAGCGGAAAGAACGGAAAATCGATGCATTGCTTAAGCAAAAACCTGTTCCATGGAAGATCTGAGAAGAAACAAGGTGGAGCGGTTTGCAGTCACTCTCTCACCCACACTCCACTCTTGTCACTTCCTCTCTCTCTCTCCCTTTCACTCTTCTCAACTCTCTCTACCCCTTTCCCTCTTTTTTTGTTTAATGCTTTTCTTTTAACTATTTACAATTCTATAAACTATTGTAATATTGTTTAAGGGATTTATAATATTTGATTATTGTTTAAATCAAAGAATCAAACATAACAAAATTATATTACATATATTATAATAATATATTATAATTTTATTGAAAATGACAAGTCACAATTATGACAACCTCTTCATCCATTGGTTAGTTTTTTTTATCCTGTTGTTCAAAGACTAACCTTTTGTTTCTTTTGCTCAAATTTTCGTTTTGGTTCACCGAATTCAAATTCAATTCTACTTCAACTGCTAACCTTGACATATAAATTTCTCACCAAATTCTCGAATATTCTACTTAGATTTGATACGTTCATATAAGTGCTTTTTTTTTTTTTTTTCTCTTCCTCAACCAAGTCCAACACTATTTGATTCGTTCAAACAAGTGCTTTTTTTTTTCCTCTTCCTAAAGTTCAACACTAAAAAATAAAAATTATATTAGGTTCTTAGAAGGTCCAAACTTATATTTTTTTTTTCTATTGTCCTTAATTTTCTATTTTACTATATATTCTTTTATATATTTCATCTCAATTTAACTTATTTATAATCTCAGTCATTGATATATATAAAAATATTTTGACACTCAAATTAATATTTTACTTATTTAAATATTTATACCTCATCAAGGTATAGGTTTTAGAAAATCAGAAAAATTTATCCAATCTCTTATCTTTCAATATCATAATCTTCTATTAATAATTCATGACATTTTTTTATCTATAACGATGTTTTATAAATAACTTAAATACTTATTAAGATTATTATTATAACTGTTAATTACGACATATTATGATGATTATTAGTAATATTCGAGATTCTCAGACTAATAGTAGCTAATAATTGAAATAGATATTTTCTTTGTCGATTGCAATATATTATTATAAGTACAAATTTCATACAATAAGATAGACTATTTTCTAAAAAGTTTGTTGTCATTATTTTATTATTATTATTATATTTTTAAAATGTTTTATCATGAATGGCTATCATATTAACGATAGTAAAAGTTATGGTGATATTCTTTTATTATTATTACTTCATAATAATTTTCCTTGAATGTATACTATAATGACTGGTTTAAAGGTAAACACTATGGCAAATATATGTTTATACTTTTAATACACAATCAAAATATCAGTTACTAAACAAAATAATTATTATAATAAAAAATTATATAAAAAACAGTTATAAAAAGTGATATCATTATTATATTTCAATATATTATGAAAATAATCTCAAATATTTTAAGTCAATATATCAATCATCAATACTATTCTACCATTCAAATTTGGTAATTTTTTATCAAGTATTTTCTGTCAATTATGTTTTTGTGATTATATAAAAAAAACTTATTTTAACCACAAATATCCATGTCTTCGTGAATCGAAACCGAATTTGATCAATACCATTCATGCTAGACTGTTTTTATTTTTTATTTCAAAAATGGTTAAATGGAAAGATAAAAAAATAGCTATTAACAAATCTGTTATTTGTTTTTTACTCAGTTTTTATGGAAGTTTTACAAATTCTTTTCATGCTTTTTATACATATATTTTTTTCTAATATTCAGAATTTTAACTATAAATATGTATGCCAATACATACTTCTTCTTTTCACCGTCTATTTAAAAAACAAAAATCAAGTGCTAACATCCTTCAAACAACCCATAAGCCAAACACAAAATTTATCAGTCTTTTACTTTTTTTTCTTTTTTTTTCTAAGGTGAATTTTTCACTTTTTTTTTTCGTTTTCCCTGAATACATTTTCATTTTTCTATAATATTTAAAATTGAAAGTTTGTTTATTGAATTTCTACAACTTCTATATGTGACAAACAAAAAATTAAAGGAAATATTTTATAATTACTCAGTTTCAGAAGAAGATTTCACTTATCGAATCTCAAACCCAGTGGACCATCATGTTTGGAACTTTTCTCTAAGTAATGTATTAATTACTATACCAAACAAACTAACAGGGTAATAGTAAACAGCAAACAATACATTCATTTATTTCTCTCTTTTTTTACCTCTTTATTTTTAACAACTTTAATTTCTATATTTTATTTAATACATCAAATTTAAATATGAACTCAAATAAGTTTGCAAATTATTAATTACTGTAATTAAAAATAAAATTAAAATCTACAATATCATTAAACAATGTTATTAATAATATAACTAATTCATATATAATTCATGTCACATATGAGTATAAAATTAATTTTTTCACTCAGTTATCTGTAATAATATTTCTCATTATATTAAATTTATTTTTTTTAATAAATATAAATTAATGTTTTAATGGTTTAATGAAATCAAAAGTCTATTTAAAATGGTAATAAAATGTCATGATTGAATTAGGAAACTTATAACCAAAAATAATAAATTAAACAACATATAAGTTTATTTATGTTTTGAAATTAATATTGACTTGAATAATATATATATATCCACATTATAAGATAAGACAAATAGTTTGAAAATATCATAAAAGAATAGAAATTCTACTCTACTGAAAAAACAATCTTACATTTTTTATCCCAAATCAATTGTCACCCTAATTTAGTTATAAAGCAAAATTATACAAAGTAATATTTAATAAATAAAAAAACTAAGTAATTCTAAGTAAATCCTCTTAATTTTTAAAGTGATATTTATCAATTTTATATTTCAAATTCAAATTAAATTTGGCAAATGACTTGACAGCATCGGTGGGTAATAGATGTAGATTTGTCTACTTCTTCCCGTGTTCCTAGGTAGTTTTGTTGCCCGTGCTCCTAGGTAGTTTTGTTGCGTGGTTTTATTTGTTCGTGTCTTTTGCTCCTAAGAGAACATTAAATTCACGTCAAAATTTTAATTTACACTAATTATTTTCATGCATTATCACTTTTTTGTTTATTTCAAACATTTAGAACTAATCTTAACTTTGTTAACATGATTCTTACTATTCTATTACCCTTTTTATCCATTCCTGGAATTTTTGTGGAATGATTCTTCTCCCAATGCAAAAGGGAAAGTCAGTAACTATATGTTAGAACAGCTTCATACTTTTTACAGAACTAATCTTGAAGTGTTATATTAATTTAACTTGGACAATCTTTTTTTTAATATTTATTTCTTACTAAATTTCTATGTAAGAAATAATTCAAATGTCCTTCAATACTTTGAAAAAGATAAATGAATACATACATATATATATAGATCATTAAATCTTATTTGAATGATGAAATTAAAACATAAATTAAAGTATCTCTAAGAAATAATCATATAACTACTAACTTTCCTTTAATTTTTTTAAACTATCCATTATGATCCATATTTACATAAAATGAAAAAAAGATTTATCCATGTACGTGTATATATACTATAGATGTGCAAAACACAACATTAATAAATCATTATTTCATAAAACAATTCAAATTCTGATAAATAATATACATACACAAAACTAATTGTAAAATTATTAAATTATAACCACTAATTCCAAATCATCAATCTTATGATCCCACATATTTCATCACTTTTTGAAAGTCTAATTAAAATGATAATTCATTTATTACAAAGTATGAGAGAGATGTAAGCAACAACACCGAAAGATAACTATAATTCATTACAAGAGTTATAGCAATTCTTTTAATCAAAACTGAAGTTAACAAAATTTGAAATGCAAGCAGGCCAGGTGACTAGTCCACATTACCGTGGATATCGTATACCACAAAACCCACCATGTTTAAGCTTGAAAGGCAAAGTAAGTTACTTGTAATGCTGAGACACTTCCCAAACCAGCTTATCCATGAAATGGCATTTCTTGTCAAATCCCCAGCCTGGGTTGCTCTGCATCATATTTCAGAACAAGCATAAATAATGTGCACAATATTCCTTCCAGTAGTTTTATGACCAGCATTTCTCATTCATTGAAATAAAAGGCAATATAAACGCAAAAGAATATACATGTATGTGTGTGTATGTTTGTGTGCTACTGGATTGTTTATGCAATACCACAACCACAGGCATATAATTTATAATTTTTGAGCATTACGCATTATAGAAAGAATTATATCATATACTGCACATAAAGCATCCAAAACAAACAACAGGTTGTTTAACCTTCCGTGTTCCATTGTAGTTCTTGTTTCAACATTCGAAAACTACTTTAAATTGAAGATATAACCAGCCAAGCAGTAATCGTAACCAACAACTAAAAATTTCATTGTCCATCATTAAATTCAATCATTTGGTTAATACTTCTTCTTCTGCTGTACATTTTTACGTAATAGACACCTTTAAGTTAGTAAATTGTTCATTTCTTCTAAAGAGGTGACCGCAGCAGCCACACCAAAGAAAACTCAGCCACACGAATAGCACAAAATAAAAGTTACAAACATACCATTTTATATATGATACCCACTGAAATAAAAAATAAAAACAAAACTAGATGAACTTTTACAGCACTGCAAGGAATTAGTCCAGGGAATTTTCAAATAATTCATCGAGCGAATTCCAAAGTCCTAACTTTTTCAGTTATAATCAAATCTCTTATGCGAAGAAATTGTTAGTACACATTTATATGCTTGTAATTTTATGAAGAGTCTGCAGACACCCACACACACATACATATATCTGAATTCATGAAAGCATATTATAAATCAATCTCAGCACAAGGAAATTAAAGCCAGACTCAGGAAAAAAAAATCCTCAGCACATCAAGATTTGGACACTAGATATACTCTCCTTTCCCGATTCAGATTGGTGCAACTCCAGCTACATTTGTGACTACAGCCAGAATCTAATGATTACCAAAACAGCTGCAAACTTCATATAATCATGAAATAGCAAGGTTCTGAATCGATTCTTTAATGTACAAAGCCATAAATTCACATTAATATGGGGAACTAGTGTTTGGGAACCTCCTGGATTTCCAATCATACAGTAAATAACTATCTCATTCCACCAAAGCCAACTCCAATGGCTAACAATTTTCATGCATTCCTTGCCAATATTTTAAATAGATTTAAACAAATATTAATTATGTTTTAGGCACAGAATTGTTTTTCCTATCTATGCCTTGTCAATAACAACCGTTCAGCCTTGGCACAATATCAATTACATATTCTATTCGCTCCATATATTTGGGATTTATTTTACCAACCAGAATTTAGATTCGAAATTCCAAGAAAAAATAGCAATATTTGTTGGAATTTCAATTGATTATGCAACTGTTGAGAAATAGATTCTCAAATTACAAGATAACTATACTGAGGAAAGGGGTTCATTTACCACTTAATTACATGACAAGTAGAACATCATCGGCAGAGATACTTATAATAAGATTGTCAACATAAGAGGAAAATAACTAGCCTAAGTAAAAGATATTTTATGCCCAAACAATATCAATATTTAGAGATCCAAACCTGAAGAGAGACAACAGCACGGTTAGTAAATTGTTTCACTGAAGATGGTGCACTTTCAGGAAGTGTTTTAGCAACTCTTTCTAACTCTTCTTGTTGCTTCTTTGCAGTTACCCTATCTGGTCCGCTGTAGTGATCAACAATCTTTTTCAACAATGGAACTCGTGCCATTGTCTCTTCCATTATTTCCTAGTACGATATAAAGTTAGAAAATAAAAATATCCCAACACATGGACACACACCCATAAACTATAGTATAGAACAATAAAAACAATACCATTTACCTATTAGCAGCAACAAAATAGACAACTATTTCAAAACATAGTGACTGATATAATTGTTACACAGGTTTGACATGACAAAGATATTGGCATCCAAGCCATAAGATTATTGGTGTTGAAGATAGTTATGAATTAAAAAAAAAAGGAACGTCGGTATCAAAACTTGTGCACTGAAACTTTTGCAATTAATGTACGGTAACAATCCTAAGTCATGGATAATGGATAAGATTAACAACAAAATATACCTCCCACTCTTCCTGACTTTGAATCCCCTCATATGCCATCAAGAATGGTTTCATCTTCTCAAGTGCATCCCGAAGTGGAATTGGTTCCTTCTCATCAATATCTGGATTATCAAATTCCACCAAATATTCTGGCTCAAATTCAATCTGCAATAAACAATAAAGAAGCCGAAACAAATACAAACAATTAAACATTGAAATATGGGTACTAAACAGAAATAGAAGTTTGGCTTAAAAAAATTCCTCAAGAGAAATGTAGTCTTTAGATCTAGAGAATCGGATATGATTATAATGATTTTCCTCATAGCAATTCAATTAAGACTGGAGAATTTCCCTAGATGCAGCTAAACTACAAAATTATATCTCCACTACCTTTAATTATTTCTCAACAAATAAATAAAGATGTCTGTAGAAACCACTTACGGCACAATTGATGTCTAATGCGTCCAAATACTCATCCTCTAATGGCGATGGCAAAACTCTACCAGCCATCTCCTCAAATCCTTCAGTTAACTGATTCATTATCTCTGGCCCAAGCTTTTTGGCTAATTTCTCACCATCTGCATCATCTCCAAGATGTGGCCATGTATCCTCTGAATCCTCTTCATCCATGAATCGACGAGGTCTTTCATCTGTATCCCTCCCCCTGAACCCTCCTCTTCCTATGCCTCGGCCTCTGCCTCTGCCCCTACCTCGGCCAAGCCCACCTCTCTCTCTAAACCCTCTTCCTCTTCCAGTGCCACTTCCATCATCCTCCCCTTGTGACAAAAATTTCCTAGCATTCCTCACTGCATCACCCCGGCTTGCTATTGGCTGTCTCTCAGGCAAAGTGTCAGATGCAGCTGCACCACGAGCTTGCGGAGCGCGAAGATGCCTATTCTCTTCTTTAACCTGCGTTTCTGGATCTGGCTGTTTCATGGGCTTCCCCCGTCCAAGTCCAGATAACACACCTAGTATGCTGCCTGGAAGTTTGTTAACATGCTCAATATCAATAGGAAAACCATCTCTCGGTGTTGGAGAAGCATTGTCCTCTCTTGTGAAGAAAATGGGCTTTTTGGGTCCAGAATCCGGTGGCCCCAAATCATTTGGAGGTTGAGGTACAGTAGCTCGGCCACGACCAGCAGGTGACTGAAAATCATTTTGACGGTGGGGCACAGTAGCTCGGCCTCTACCGGCAGGTGACTGAAAATCATTTTGATGGTGGGGCACAGTAGCTCGGCCTCTTCCAGCAGGTGACTGGAAATCATTTTGATGGTGGGGCACAGTACCTCGGCCTCGACCGGCAGGTGACTGCAAATCATTTGGATGGTGGGGCACAGTACCTCGGCCTCGATCAGCAGGTGACTGCAAATCATTTTGATGATGGGGCACAGTACCTCGGCTTCTACCAGCAGGTGGCTGATTTATGGAAGATAAAAGTGATGAGAAAGAAGGAAGACCTGACGGAGGCATTGGCCTGCCACGGCCATGGCCATGACCAGGAGGAATGGGTGACTCTGTCGTGTCAGATTTGGGCTCACTGGAATTAGGCTTACCAGGAGCTCTTTCATTGAAATTGAACGGCCCTGAACCAGGGGGAGAGCCTCCACGACCACGACCACGTCCGCCGTCACCAAAACCAGAAGATGTAGAAAATGCAACTAGCGTTCTTCTGGTGGCATTTGAAATAGTGGGGTTTGGGATCCTTATTCCAATGTTGCCTCTCATTGACACAGTGAAACAAATGCTTAATTGGAAAAGTCAAAGAAGTTTCAGCAACATGAACCTGATACCCCAAAAGAAAATACACCACAAAGTTTATATGAACTGTTGGAATAGCCAAAAAAATACAGCAAACTAGCAGATAAAACTTCACATTTCAGAACTCACCTGCATTTCATATTTATTTTTCTTGTGCTATTTATATACATCAGTTTTAGGTTAACAACAACCAGTGCATCAATTGATGATTAAAGAACTTCACTCGTTTCATTTTTCAATAGTTTAAAACAAAACCAATACTAGCTTTACTATTTACATTTAACAATGACGATAATTGAACACAACTTTTTTCCAATGGTTCAATCGTAAAACATCAGTCACAACACAACACAACCATATTCTACTTTGATAAGAATCTGCATTCCTATAAAAAAGTAAAAAACAAGACTTAGCTGAAAATGAACCCAGCATTCAGCCCCAATATAATACACAAAAAAGGATATTTTTTGTGTGTTATGAGATGAGTTTTGTACAGGAACCTCTCTGTGTCTCTAACTAAGCGTAATCGCGAGTTCCAAATTAAGGGATCTGTGAGTGTGAGTTCATGGAGTGAACACCTATTGGTTGCTCCAAAATACGAGAGAATATGAATTGAACGGAGAAGACGGTAATACCTTGCTAGCGACGTTGACGGTGAGACGGCACGCTCGCCGGAATCGACTTCGCAGTGGTGTTCTTATGCTAAGATAGAGAAACCCCGGAACACACAACACATTCAGTATCAAAGAAACTATTTTTTTTTTCACCGAGGCAACGAAGCTACAAAAAACGGACCACAACATACAGCCTAAAGCCCATTTCTTCCTGCAACTTCATAGTTTCCTTCTGCACCCCCATAATTTCAAAAATACCTTTTTAAATTTGTAATTATTTGAGTTTCGGAAGCAGAAGAGAGTAGGAGAGTTTATTTAGTTTTTCACTAAAGCTAAAATGGTAATTTTGCTTCCTCTATGAGCTGCAGAAGGAAACTATGGAGGTGAAGGAAGAGGCCACGTAGCCCAAAACAATGCTTAGCTAAAGGACTTTTATTTTGGGCTGGCAAGTATAATAAACTAACCAGCCCAACTTTAAAATTCCAATTCAAACTTTAGACTTTTCCTTGTTTTCGTTAGTGTTTCGAGTTCTGTGGATCAAAGACTTAAAGAAATCAATATGCTATCTATATATTAACTTTATGTATTTCAATCCGAATTATCTTTAGTGAATGATACGACATTTAACTTATAAAAAATTAAAAAAACAATTATTTTGAAAAAATATATTATAAGTTTAAGTTATCCTTTTACAAAATAAATTAATGACATTTTAACCCAATCCTATGTTCATCTTCAATCTCTTTTAACCTTATTCTGTATTCAATTAGAAGGTCACTATTAACATGACAATTTTCTGTGTTGTTAATTTATTAATGATTATGTACTACAAAACACAAGTACATTCGAAAATAATATTTGTTTTTTCATTTGAATTCACTCAACAACCGAAAGACGTGTTGCCATGATTAAGATGCTCGTTTGACTCATTGTTTGTGAAAGCAAGACATTGAAACCTGAAGCCTACCATTATGTGTATCAATTGGTCAACAAAAAAATTGGGTTTCATTCCATCTTTTCAATTAGTTATTATTTCAATTCAAGGTAGAAAATATTATCCATTTTAAAGTGGCTAAACTAAATCAACTTTATTATAATTGTGTGCCTTAGGTCATTAAGCTAGTAAAAAATAATTATTATAATTTAATGTTTTGACTGTTTTTAATCATATGGATTTTCAACTTAATATTACTAACAAAATTATTCTTTAAAAAAGTTGTATGCTCCGGTAAACACAACATGTGTGTATACATTTTCATTGCATGGTTGTATTAAAAAAACACACATCAACAGGATAAATCTCTTTATTATTACTATTATTATTATTATTATTATTATTATCATTATAAATTATATATAAATAATATTATATGTTTAAATAAATTATATATTAAATAGGATTATGTATTTAAAAAGGGTTGTTTATATATTATTCCCATATAAAATAAAACTAATTCACTAAAATAACCTACCTGAAAATTGACAAGATAAAACATTTGCACTGAGAAAGTCAAAATGATTTTATATATATATTATGCGTTCTCTAAGGTTTCAATTGACTCAAACAACTCATGATAGCAATAAGCTATATTAAAAATTCTATTGCCAAACTACAGCAACACAAACTTCAAGGCAGAATAACCAGATTCATTATTTTTGTTTTGGTGTTTGGAGAGTTCACATTCATTAGCAATAGATGAAGAATTTGAACCAACTTTATCACCACCTTTTTGGTATATGCAAGTAAGATTGAAAAGAAAACTAACAAAAAATAGCAACAACTTAGCCCTTGGTCTTGTTCCACCATCACAATCACAATAGATAAACCTCTTCCTACATGCACGACCAAGCAAAGAGAGGAAAAACTCTCAAATGCAAAATCTTGTCCATAACCAAAATACCTTCTTAAATAAGAAAAGAGGGTTTGACTAAGACTTTGGCAAGATTAATCTTGAAGTAGCTTCGAACACACTATATTATATATAGGGTGCTAAGTAAGTGAGTTGTATCTTTCAATTGTTATTTGTTAGAAGGGATCAACATCGAGTGGAAAAGTCACAAGAACCCATGTTGTTTTGGTTCGTTTGCTTCTAAGAAGTGCACACCAAGTTAGATAGGCATTGAAAATTCAAACACTACCAAATTCCATAATTAAACACAATCATGATCCTCTACTTAAATATTATCTTAATGACGTATAGAATGGAAAGTTGCAAGACTTTGCCGTATCTTCAGGATATGTAGCACAATTGCCACCTTCCTCAGTGCCAAACATTATTGGAAAACAAAGCCATTCCACTGTTCACATGTTTAATGGTTTCACATACATGCATGCATTTTATAATAAATGTCTTCAGTTTTGGCAAGGTTTTGACAATGGTTTACTTCCAATGTGGATAAAGGGGAATCATATGTTCTTGCCTTAAACATCGTTTTCAAATGGTTCCATCAAAATTGTTCTATTTTGTAGGGTATGGTGTTCTGTGTTTCTCCCTTCATCAATTGTTTTTATTTGTCTATATTCTCTTTCTTCTAATCAAGAATTACTAGGAGATGCCTTGTGTGTTAAAACTACAAAAAGGGAAAGGCCATAAAATAATTGTGTAGAAATATATAATAAAGAATGTTCGCGTGCTTTTTAATGGTAAGTTGGAGTTAGGAACAAAACATTTTATATCACTTTTTTTGTTTGACTTTTTTTGTTAAGAAAAAAAAAAAAATACATGGTGGTAGAATAAGTGGAGGTTGAAGCATGTGGAGAAATGGTTAAATGAGGAGTTTATAAAATAGGAAGAGCAGCCACATAGGACCAAAATATTCCCATTTCAGTTTTTCAAATATTAAACGAATTAACAAAATGACAAGTTAGCTGTCCTAAAACAAAATGACATTTCAGCTGCTTCACTTTGTTTATCTATATAATAATGATAATTAATTATTATTATTATTATATTATTGGTTGATTCAAAAAAATAAATTTCGGGTACTAAGTGTATCGTATGGCAATTTAAAAGGTAATTGAAAATGGCAAGACACATTTCACAAAAATTGTGTTAATAATTTGAAAACCCCTCGATGTATTATGTATACCTCATTAGTTGATATTTATTTTAACTTTATGGAACTCTTTTATGATCTTTTGAACTTGGTGATAACATGGGAAGGGAAAAAGTTTATCCTTATTATCTTGATGACTTAACGTGGGTGTATGAAGAAGATAGTTTGATGCGTAAGTTAAAGGTAAATATAAATATTCAATGTCTTGATCACTTAATTATGTGCCTGAAGGTATTTTTATTGCTTAATACATATTAATGCATGGATTGAATTCGTTTTTTTAAGTAAATAAATATATAATCTCTAACTGATTTTTTAATCTTAAGACTAAATCTATAAATACATTTTTATCCTTGATTGTTTGTATGGTTAATTTAAATTTAAAATGAATAATTAAAATAATGTACAATCCAAAATTTCCAATATTGTAAATATTTTTAAAAAATAGTTAACATTAACAATGATTATAAAAGAACTACTTCTAACCTTTGACTTAAGGACCTTCGCAATAAAAAGCCTATTATTAAGGTATAGATAGGGTAATTAAAGAAAGAAAGTTAGGTGTAGAAGAAATGTTGACAAAGATTAAGTTGTGAGCAAATGTATATCTCTTTTTCTAAATTGGTTTCAATGTCATGGCAACATTTAACTACATCTCACCAATAACATCAAAATCAAAGGAGATTTTTTTGAGAAATTTGTTTATTTTTTATAACTTGGTATAAAAAGGAACTACACCAACCAAAAGTTCACAAGTCTTCTATCTTTGCACGACACGTATATTTGATGGATTATTGTTTACAAAATTGTGGCTAATTCGCTACTCAATCACATTTAATTTTTTGTTTACTTCAAAACTATTTAAAGTGGCTCATCTACTCGGCGTCAGTGGAGTGAATCCAAACGTAAAATATAGACCATTTGAATAAAGCTGTCACTCGTTATTGGAATTTTTTTTTTCTAAAATAACAAAAGCTTTATATGTTTTTTTTTTACCCAAACAATTTATATGCCAAATAATTTTTTAAATACTATGGTTTACTTTATCAGTTCAGGTTGTCGAAAAACCAAATTTTGAATTTAGTTTAATGTGTTTTCGCTAAAGGTTCCTAGAAAATTGAATCTTAAACTGATTTTTCTTTGTTTTTATTTAAACATGAATGATTTTTTTTAAAATTTTGGATCAAAATAATTATTTAGAAAAATAATTATAGAATATAATAATTTAGATAAATGGTTATTTGAAGAGATAATTTTTACAGAAACATATATTTTGAGCAATAATTATTTAAAAAATGTGTAAATAAGAAAATATTGTTAACAAAATTAACATTTATAAAATTTGAAATAATTTGGTTTTTTAATTTTAGTTTGGAAAATTTCATAAGAAAAAAGGAAAGATTTTTTTTTTAAATAGTGGAAAGTGTTTTATATAATTTAAATTGTTGATTGTGAATAATAAATATCATAATTAAATTTTTTTATAAATGTAATAATTATTTTTATAAATAATAATTCAAAAGAAGCCATGATTTATAAAAAAAAAATCATAAAGAACACTATTCCCTATTTTTTATTCTTATTTTTGTTATAATAATTATTTTAATATATGTGTATGATTAAAAATAATTTTTAAAATTTAAAATATGGGAAAAATTGAAAAATGATCTTATCATATTTTTTTTAATATAGGATTTATTTTCACATTTTTTTTATTTACATTTATTTAATCTGTATTTTATTTATAAACAAATAACTATGAATATTATTTTTTTATTCACTACAAAACTAAATAACCACTTCTCTAAATATTTAATTTTCTAATAAATTAAAACTTCAAATTTTAATTTTCAAATTAATTATTATTTCGAATAATTACTTTTTTTAAATGATAATATTTTCTAAATAATTATTTCTTAGTATAATCAGTGTTCTAAATTTTTTATATTTTTTTCTAAAATATGATTCCTCAATAAAATTTTATTTTTTAAAATATATATTTTTGACAAATTGATTCAAAATATTTGTTTTTTCAAGATAATATTTTTATTTTAAAACTCTTTTCTCTTCATTTTTAAATAAAGAAAAAAAAAACAGTTCAAAATTTGATTTTTCAAAAACCGAGTTCTATAATGGCTTTCTGGTGAAATTATACTCAATTAGATTCAAAATTTGATTCCTTTATTACACTAAACCGTGTTATTTGAATAATTATTTTACGCAGTATATTATTGGAGTAAAAAATAAATCAAAATATGTTATTTTGAAAAATAAATTGTTATTGCAGTAACCACAACCAGTATTTAAAAGAATTATTATTAAATAAAATTTAAATGTAACTCAATCTTATAAAATTAATTTATAAAATAAAATTTATATTTTATTTATTTATTGAAATATCTCTTTTTTAATCGATAGGATTTATGGATATATAAACTATGTTAATTTAATTTTATATATTTTTATTTTTAATTTTATTTCCTGTTCTCATCTCTATTTTTAGGAGTCTCGTTAAGATTTTTTTATATAATATATATATATATATATATAAAAGGGTATAACTATTTTTCAGTAAGAAGTATTGTATTGAAAAAAAATACGTATGAGTTATTTATATTCAAGTCATTACATACCACCATTTTCTAAATTAGACAACTCCTATCCTTTTTTTTTACTTAAAGAGAGCTCAAATTTATTTTTGTAAAATATTAATCATATTTGCATTTGAAATATATTACGAGTATTATTAAGAAGTAATCGTGATAGAAAAAATTTCCGTTCTATTAATTTTATTCACTTGCTTTGTTAACTTTTTTTCCACTGGAAAGTGATAGTTATATAGAAAAAAAATTTAACTGTTTAATTTGTTAGTTTTATTCACTTTTTCATCTTCTTATTTTATATATTCTTCTCATTATTCCTATGTTTTCTTGGCGGAGGATAACATATAATACTTATCAAAATATAATTAAGATGGGTTAATTTTTATATTGAAGGTGAAAAAAATAGGAAAAACTCAAATTGAATCAACATAAATTGTTTGTATTAATTTAAAGGAGTACTTATTGTCTTATAAAGATTTATTTTGTTACTTAATTCATAATTTTTTTTTCATTTTCTTTAACTGCAAGTGATAAATGAGGAGGTATGGTTAATTTATTTAAATATATAAATTTAAAATTAATGTTCTTAAAATATCTTTCACTCTCTCTTATATGATACACGTATGAAAGTTGACACTGAAAATTAACTTTTAAAATGTATTAAAATATAACTAAGACACCCTATAAAGAAAAACACATTAACTTAATTACACAATTTATAATTCAACTACAACAAAATATTGTGTATCTTTACAAAACATGCGTTTTATCACAATTTTTTTTTATAGAATCAATATATCTTGTTACTAATACAATAATAAAATACGAAAAGATTGAAAGAATATAGTGATAAAATATGGAAAAAATTAATGACAAAATCTGTAAATTGAAAATTTTAATAATAAATAAAATTTATCCTGTGATAAAATTTTCTAAACGATGAGAGTTGAGTAGTAAAATATTTAATCAAATTATTATAATTTTATTTTATAATATTTGTGATAAATTAATTTTAGTTTTCTAAATTAAAAAAAATTATGTCTATTTAGTGATTTTTTAAAAATAATTAGATACTTTTTAATTCGAAAAAGTACGTAGATTTTGAAAACGTAATAATTTTGTCTGAATTAAAAAAGGAGCATGGATGGGTCCCACAAAAAGGAGTATGTGGTCCCCACTGAAATTTAACAGTGACGTGAGAGGGGGGCATTTATAAAATGTGCCGCGTTCGTCGCCCAAAAGTACATAACAAATGGTCGCATATTATTGGATTCTCGAAACGTGCTTTTCAAAGAATCAGCATTTTATTAACTTTTCAATGGATTTCTGCCATTTTAATGTCTTTATACTTCTTAATCCAATTAAATTTCAAATCAAACACATAACTTCGTAACAAAATTTCAATAAAACTAACAAGTTTTCTTTTAGATGGATATATTAGCTAATTTTAAAAACATTTCCTTGAAATTAACTTTTGTATCAAATTCTTAAATTGCATCGTAGTTAGAAGTAGAGAATAATGAATACGATATAATAACACGAGCTTGAGAAAGAAAATAGTATTAAATATTTCTAATATCACTACGATAAATACCTTTTATTTAGATTTTTATTTTTGTTCTTTTGATACGCTTATATGCACCATACCAACTTATTTAAAGCAGTTGAGAGAATTATTGACTTTCAAAATTCTCATTTTAATTAAAATTAAATGTTAACTACTGATTTCTATTTGTAAATGCAAATCTGCCAAATTGGTCTTTAAAACAAAGTAAATTGACCTTTTTATTATAAAATTGAGTAATATTGTAAAATACAAGGTTTTAACTTTTCAATTTCGCAATTTAAGAAAAATAAATCTTTATTTGTTGAACATACGAGTGTAAAATATTTTATATATAATATCATTAAGAGCTAGTTTATTTGTACTTTACGTAAGGAAAATGTAATTTTAATTGAATATATTTAAAGTTTATAAATAATCTTGTAAATTGTTTTTAAAATACAAACCTAAAATTATGTTGTGATATTTTGTGAGACTAACACAGTAGTTTATGAAAAAGTCTAAAAAAAAATACCACAAAAATTACATTTTGAGTTTAATTGTTAATACCTCACTATTGTATTGTTATCTTCTGATATATTTTTCGTATTCATGATTAATATGTTGACATTTAAATTAAAAATATCAAAAGATAAAGCAAGTTAAGTTAATATTTATGTTATAAAAAAATATGAGTGTCAATCCTTAGATACTAAAAAAAAATAATCGGTAAATTCTCATAATTTATTAAAATTGACACATTTATTCTTTTTTCGTCCTCTTGTTAATAAATGAACAGTGATAATGATATCCAACATTAAATTTACGATTTAGATGAAAATAACGGATTAAGGAAAAAAATGCAAAGTTATCTAAATACAATTTTATAAGAAATAACCAGAGAACATATGCCAGATGGTAGTGCTCTATATAATATTGAAATGATACAAAAAGGAGTAAATAACATTTAGTTGAAATTGAGATTACTAAATTTACACTGACCTCCTTGACATCACATTACCTCTATTAACATTTGTTTCCAAAATAATTTATGTCAACATGTAAATTAGAAACATGTTTAAATGTGTATGAAACTTGTTCTCTTGTTTTATTTATTTTGATTGTAACTTATATATACTTTTATTTACTAATTTAATTTCAGTTGTAAGTTAAACCATATAGTATTTTAGATTTTTAATTTGATAATTTATATTTAACGGTAATAGAAATACTTTATTTAAACAAGAAAAATTAAAATTTAATAAATTAAAATTATTTTATTCACATAAAATATTTTAAAAAACAAAATAACTTAAATTAAATGAATTTAAATTTATTAAAAGTTATACAATTTTCTATTCAAGCACAATATTAAATGCTTTTAAGATTTTTTTCCAAAACACAATTCATATATTCTCATGTATTTAATCGACACTTTCCTTAAAATATTGAATGAAAATTTATCAAGTATTAAAATTACATTAACACATTTGCACTTTCATTGTTACTAGGATAGTATATTCATAATTAAAATTGATTTATTAAAAAACAGAGCAAGTTAAAGGTTACCCATTACTTTATAACTATAAATACAAGTCATAACCCCAAATCAAAAAACATTAGTATTCTAAATTTTCAATCTTTTAATTCTTAAACTTGATTAAATCAAACCACAAACTACAAGAATGATTCCATATGCTTCAATAGCCAATATCGATCACGTTCAGTTAATTAAATTGATAAAACATATAAGATATTTTATTTTACATATAATAAGATAGGGATTAAGTATCAAATTACCAGCGTTTGCATTTATTCTCAGTAAAAAATGAGGAAAATATAAAACCTCATAGAGTATATTTTGAAAAGAACAAAATGAGATAAAGAAAATGGGAAAATGAAAAAACAAGAAAAGAGAAAAAATAAATAAAAATAAAGTCTACAATGTTGTTCCCCTGCGGTCTCAAAAATGCCCTGTAATGCTTTGACAACATGGATGCAGAGAAGACGCAGCCTATTAGAACCCATTCTTCTTTCTCTTTCTCTCTCACTCAAACACTCTCACAATTTCAACACCACACCAAAATTCCACTGCACCTCTTCCTACCATTACCTTCCTCATTTGTACTTTTCTTCTCATTCTCTTCCCACTCCCCTGTCTTCTGCCCTCAATCCGCTACTACCTTTTCTTTTTTCCAGATTTCCCACCTTTCCTTTTTTCTGCAAACCGTTAAATTTACACTCTTTTTCACATTCTAAGGCCTTTTTGCGCTCCTGGGCAACTGCATAAGGCTAAGGTGCTGGCGTGCTCCTTCCTTTTGTTTTCTTTTTTTCTTTTGTTTTTGTTTCCCTTTTAAAAAAACCACTCTTTTGATGGGTTTGTTACTTAATTCTCCTTGTCTTGTGCTATTAAAGGCCATTGATTTGTTTTTTTGCTTTCCCTGACAAATCTATGGGTTTTTGGTATCTGGGTCGGTCCTTGATCTTCTTGGTTGGTTGGCTAGTAGTTGGTGATGATGCGAATGTAAAATCAAAGGGGTTTTTGTCTGTTGTTGAATAGGAATTGTTGATCAGGGGTTAAGTTTTCTTGGGCTGATGAGGCTGTTTTTACTTGCCTGTTGTGTTGGATCTTGATGTTGAAATTTTGAAGCTGTTTTTTGGTCCTATGTTGTTCTGGTTTTCTTGGTGATTTTTTCTTAAAGTGGTTTTGTGGGGTTTCCCCCCTCGTGACCCACTCTGACAGATTTTTTCGGTGCATGTCATTTGCAGTGTTGCTTTGTGGTAAAACATGCTATGACAGTGAGAATCTTTAGCCTTTTTTGTTTGCTTGCTATCTTGCAAGATTTTTCTTCTTCTGTAATTCTCCGGATCTTTCATTTCTGGATATGTTCTCTCTCACCAACTCTGTAGTTTTGAATAATTGAATTTATTGGTGAATTGGCGGGATTGTGTTTTGTTTGATTTTTTTAGTTTTCTGGTGTTTATTATCTGAACTTTTTGAATCCTTTTTCCCCTTTTTTTCATTGTGGTCTTCCTGTTTTTCTTTTAACCTTTCAAACTTTTACATACAAACAAAACTTCTTGGTTTACCCCTTTTGAAGGGCTATTTGTTTGTCTGATTTTTGTTATGCTGGTTTTTCAGTCTGAACTTCTTCAGGGCTGTTTTGACGTTTTCCTTTGAGAGAAAAATAAACTTACATGATCTGGTTTTCATTGCAGGATATAACTCAAACCATTCTGGAAGCGGTGCTTGATATGATCATTTGTATTGGGGGAGTCTGACCTTATTAACTTTGCAAATGCTAAATTTTGCTAGGACCCGAAGTCAGCCAAGGTCAACCAGATCTATGTCTTTGGGAGGTAAGATTTTAGAATTGAGAAGAAATAGTGGTATGACTCTGCTGTGAGTGAAGCTTAGGGTTACTCTAAGCATTAATTAATTTCAAAATATGAATTGAAAAGCTTTGCCTTTTCTAACACTTCAGCATAGGATTGGCTGGAAACAAGTATTTGCATAAGGTGTTTGAAATTCATTATTTGACAAAGTTCTGAATTTTTTTTTTTTTTTTTTTTTTTTTTTTTTTTTTTTTATTTTTTTTTTTTTTTTTTTTTTTTTTTGTTTTATTATGATTTTTTTTTTTTTTTTTTTATAACTAAATTGATGTTTTAAGATTAATTTTTTTTTTTTTTGTTCGTTTTAGGCATGGATTACGTGGATCCAAAAAGGAAGGGCAATTTTGTTGGAAAAGTTTTTCTTGCTGCAGCATTAACGGCATTATGCATTATCATGATCAAGAAATCTCCATCTTTGAATCCCCCTAGTCCGGTAATCCTACGTTGCCTTACCCCATCAAATACTCATGATTATCATAGTCAATCATGTATATATGTATTTTTGAATATCTATATGTTATACTTTCTATTATGTGTGTTCGTGTTTTATTTAATACATTTGTTCATAAATATCCGAATGACTGAATGAGACGTGAAGGATGATGCCATAAATCCTGTTAGTTTAATTTCTGTTAATGAATTGTTCTTCTTAACTGGTTGGCGGTGAGAGAAATGATTTCTCAAATGTTATTCGATTTCTTAGAATGATTATGCTACTTATAGGCTTACTGCATAATAGTGTCCCTTTTGTTGTCTGATATAGTTATTTGACATATATAAAACTTCTTTATAGTTTCCTTGGCTGGTTGATTATTTTACTACTGAAAGATACCTTGAAGTGGCTGATGAATCATTGATAGAGATGGCGAGCTATTTTTACTGTATCAAATTAAAGAACAATGAAGCTTGTGTATGTTTGTTTTGGTGTTTGCGAGTGGTGTGAGATGGATATAAGGAAGGAAGAAATCTTGAATAAATAAAAAATGAGGATTTATAAGGGAAAAATTGTTGTAGATATGTTGTTTTCAGTTATAATTTTCTACCTTTTCTTGTTATGTTTTGTATATGTAAATTGATTGCTATTTTACCCTTTTCTTCAAATTGTTGATTATTCTTTGTTTGGGGCCTTTTTCAGTTTTCCATCCGTGAACCAGGTGTCACTCATGTTTTAGTGACCGGAGGTGCAGGCTATATTGGCTCGCATGCTACCCTACGACTTCTGAGGGATTTCTATCGTGTCACCATAGTGGTGTGCCTCTTCATAGTATCAAAAGATGCTCTGATAAATTTGAATGCATTGACTGTTCTGTCTGCTAAACAGTTTTTCTTCTTTACAGGATAATCTATCACGTGGCAATTTGGGTGCCGTCAGGGTTCTTCAAGAATTATTTCCAGAACCTGGAAGACTTCAATTTATATATGCTGACTTGGGAGATAAAGAATCTGTATCCTTATAATCTTTCCTTATTACAAGAAATAATTTGGTGTTGAATTTAAACTCTTTGTTGAAGCACAGTGTTAGAGATTTCCCAAAAAGTTGTCTACTTGACTGGTTATTAGGTGAATAAAATATTTTCAGAGAATAAATTTGATGCTGTGATGCATTTTGCTGCTGTTGCGTATGTGGGAGAGAGCACACTTGACCCTCTTAAGTAAGTACTTGTATCTTTTACTCAGGGACATTAACTCTAGTGGTACAAGAAGTGGGAACTGGGAAGTAGCATCTATCTGTGGCTTCTTATTTCTTCCTTCCTCCCAGTTAGCTTGTACAACAGATTGACGTTTTGGATAGAAGTTGACATTTTCAAATTTATGTTAAATCTTTTGCAAGGGTTTACAGATAAAGTCTGTGATTATATTGCAAGAGTTTTTACATTTTTCTGATAACATTGAGTAATAGTATTATTTTCTATTGAGTTTTTTAAATCATGAGAACATGGATGAGAACTACAAAGATGAGCACAACGTAGCTGCTGATATAGTGTATGAAATGACTAATAACACAGAAAAGTTGGACCTCTTCTAGGAATAGCCTATCAAAAAATAATCTCATGAGGAGTATCGGAACTCAGAAGTTGCTTAGAAAGTCATAATACTGACCAATTTTGGGTGCTAAGGAGTGTGTGCATGATAGCTAATTGAACGAAATATATTATGCTATGTATCTTTGTTGTAATTAGATATGCTTTTGTTGAGAGTTGGATCAAACTGTTATGAGAATAGCAAGTGATGTTTAGATGGTTGTCACTGTAGTTGTGTATCTTCATGTAATAACTCTCTTAGTCGAGGTTGATGACTTGACGTACACAATTAGCTTTGTAGCTATTTACAGTATTGATAGTTCTCTAGGATTACTCTCTCAGTTCTTTATGCATCAATGCATGTAGAAAACGAGTCTTTGCTAGAATGTATTGCTTTTGATTTACTAAACTTGGTCCCCAATTATTTTTCTGGGGTGATGGGGGAGATGGAATTATGTTTTTTGTGAGATTTAGATGAGATCGCCTGGTGTTAAAAATTATGTATTTCAGTTCTACTTTTTTTAACACTTTTTTTTCAGGTATTATCACAATATTACATCAAATACCTTGTTGGTATTGGAATCTATGGCTAAATACGGAGTGAAGAAATTAATATATTCTAGTACATGTGCAACATATGGTGAGCCTGAAAAGATGCCTATTACAGAAGAAACAGAACAGGTGGGATATCTTAAGTGTGGTTGAATAATGAGTTTGGTTAAGAATTTTTTATTTCCATTGCACATCTTGCAATGGCTTTAATACACATTGGAATGTAGTCTTACCATTATTTTCTTCAATTCCAGAAACCAATTAATCCATATGGAAAAGCCAAGAAGATGTCAGAAGATATCATCCTTGATTTTTCTAAAACTTCTAAAATGGCAGTAATGATTCTGAGGTATGTATTTTACATTTACAAATCTGATTTCCTCTTTTTTTAAATTGCTTATTGGTGTTTAATATGTGCCCTTTATTCTTAAATTACTATTGATTCTCAAGAGGGTCAAATGCATGTTTTGATTTTTCTTTTTATTATTCATTTTTGTTTGTGCTTTTGGCAAAGATCCATTTTTTAGATGCAGACTCTTTCAATGCTACTGTAATATAAATATGCCATTTTCTTTCCTCGGTCTCTTTGATGTCACTGTCTGTTTTTTCCCTCCCTTTATGGTGATGGGTGGATATGGGCTGGGAAGGTTTGAGGAAGACCCTTGTTATGTTTCTTTGTATGACAAAAACCTTCTATTAGCATTTGGCATGTACTAGAAGTAAATAAATATCAGTATTTTTTCTTTGTTTTTTTAGCATAACAAAACGGAACCTTTGATGTTGTTTGGACAGTTGGTATAGTATTTGAGGTCTGACAATGAATGGAAGATAGCGTAGCAAATAAATGGAACTTGTATTTAAATATAACTGTTTAGAATTAGCTATGGTTGTGATTTATGTTTACTTTCCCTGTGAAACTTGTAGATACTTCAATGTGATTGGATCAGATCCGGAGGGCAGATTAGGAGAGGCTCCAAGACCTGAACTTCGAGAACACGGTCGAATTTCTGGTGCCTGTTTTGATGCAGCTCGTGGTATTACAACTGGCTTAAAGGTATGTTGAGTCTATCGTTTTTACTTTCGGATGAAATGTAATTTCTTTACATTTTATGCACATCTTCTCAGGAGCATTAGTTACCAAACTCATGATAATCTTGCTATTTCCATGCATACCCAAACTCCTACTAGATGAATGCTTTTCATTGCCTCGGTAGAACTCTTGGCATGAGTCGACCATATATAAGTAAATTTTATACCAGCTTTGTTTTAATTTTCAGTGATAGTTAGAAATGTATAAGATTTGGAAGAATCCCATTACATATCTTAAGCAAATATTCGAAGTTACAAACGTCAATGAAAAAGACAATGAAATCATTATAGATTTGGTGTGTTTGAAGTGTTTTGGTGTTAGGATCATATGAAAAGCCTCCTCAGTGAAACCTTTATTGTATCTGTTTCCACCATGCAGATTAGAGGAACTGACTATAAGACACCAGATGGAACATGCATACGAGACTACATTGATGTAACCGATTTGGTTGATGCTCATGTGAAGGCTCTTGAAAAGGTTCAACCGGGGAAAGTAGGGATCTACAATGTTGGCACTGGAAAAGGTAGGATTTTTATTACACTCTGAATATGAAGAAATAGTGTTCTGATGCCAATCCACATATTTCTCATAAGGGGTTTATAATTTATCAGGTAGATCAGTGAAGGAGTTTGTGGATGCATGCAAAAAGGCCACAGGGGTGGACATCAAAGTGGACCTTCTTCCTCGTAGACCTGGTGATTATGCAGAAGTGTATAGTGACCCTTCTAAGATCAACTTGGAACTGAATTGGACTGCACAATATACTGACCTTGAGAAGAGCTTACAGACTGCATGGAAATGGCAAAAATCTCATCGTGATGGTTATGGCATTTCATCTGCAATCTGAGTTTCTACTCATCTCACATCATGGGCCTCACCATTATATTTTTTTGTCCTTAGGGAGTTTGCTAGTTCATTCGTTATACTTATTATTACATGTGTATTCGACGTACGATGAGTCAATAATATAATGTTTTCAGTTGCAGCATTCACCTAACCAGGGCACTGTCACCAAATAATATGCAATCATGGAGTTAGGTGTAATAGTGTTCTTTTTTCCAAAGTTTCAATGATTTTATAATAAGTCATTTAAAAAGGTATTTTTATTTGTATTTTTAACATTTGATAAATATATAAAAACTAATCGAGAATTGAGACTGGAAGATAAAAATACGAATAAAAAACTCGACCTTTTTACGTTATTTTTGTTTTATTTTATTTCTTTTCTTCTAACATTTTTTTTTTTTTTCACAAGAGAAAAGCTTTTCCGGAGGACTCAATTTTGACGTCTCCAATATCATTATGGATTTTTGTTTGTCATATACTGTGTCGGTTATTTTTAGTCTCAATTTTTTTAGTTCCTTAAATGTTTTTTTTAATATCTACAATGTGCCACTTTTATGTAATGATTTTATGACATGATATCATAAAAATGACATTTTTAATACTCCATCTAGACAATAGGCTTCTTACATAATCACACGTCAATAAAATACAATTAATTTAGTTAAATTTTAAAATATGTTACAAATAATCTACTTCCCTTCTTTTCTTACATGCTATATATATATATATTTTATAGTTTTTCTTCTTTTTAAGTGTCGTATTTTTGAAATTTTATTTATTTATTAAGAGGTCTTATAAATATTTAATTAAAGTAAAAAATTATATTTATAGATTTCTAAAAGAAAACTCTTTGAAGATTTACATTAATTATTCTCTTTTTCCTTACCTTTCATCCAGTTTTTAATTAGTTCATATATAATCCTTGTAATACAAATATGAAAAAAGTAAAATAAAAAAATATACCCTATTGTATTAATTAGTTTTCCCAAAACAACCCTGTAAAGAAATACTTAAAAAGAAGTAAAAGAAATACCTAATTAACTTTCATTAATAATATTTTAAAATTATTTTTTAAGTATTCATTAAATCAAAATATAACAAATCATAACATTAGTAATTCATAACACTAGACAAGAAAAATAAATATAAAGTGCAAAAATTATAAAATACTTTATAAGAAGGATCAACAATTTTTTTTAAACATATCTTATTATAAGGATGGAAATACCAGCATTGTTCTTGTTAATTTAATGCTAAAATTAATTGATGTAACACTAGTGTAATCATAATGTAACGTCGTTATTATTATCAATTTATCATTCATTATAGTGTTTTCCACAAAATAACAGCATTTTCTAAAAAAATGTCTGAATCTTACAAAGTAGTAATATTATTTTTTAAATAATGAGAATAAATAAAATAATCGCAAAAGAATTATTTTTATGCATCTCAATAAAAAAATTAAATTTAAATCACCCTAGTTAGAACTTATAAAAAAATAACAAAAAAATCAACATAATTTATTCTATATTTTGATAATTTAAAATTAAAATTTTAAACCACTGCATTAAATAATACTATTTGTTATCATTTTAATAAAGCTTATAGAAACCCGGTATCATTCTGCATATGCCATGTTACTGCAAATGCCAGATAGATACCCCAGGCTAATCACAAAAACGCAACGATGTACACTAGCCTTGCCATATACACGACTTAGTTGGCAAACACCTACTTCACCACAATCAATTTTATTTTTGACATGAAAAATACAAATAGGAGAATGCAAAACTTAGGATAAAATTGAATACAGATTCTCCAGTCCATCCACACTATCGTAATCTTGTTTACTCAATACCTATTACCATTCCTTGCATTTTTAGTAAAATATACGATGTAAATAAACTTGCTTAAAAAATAATGTCAGATGTAGCTTTTACAACAAGACCCATTTGATTATGTTCTAAGATACGCAATCCAATACAACGGCCACGATAAGGTGTAAAAATTGCATGGAAGACCTCAAACCATTCAACTCCTGAAGAAATTGAATAATTGACTCATGAAGAAAATGTTTGTAGCGCTCTATCAAAACTTTCTTCGGCTGATGTTACCCGTTTGACGAGTACATGATCTGCGTGGGAAAGTTTCAGCTGGCTGCAAAGCAAAGGAAGTCACATACATCGGTAAAAATTATACGGGGATAAAGAATAAGAAATACCAAGCCAGATCAAGTCAAAAACGGAAAGCAATAAATAAATTAAAAGGGGAAAAGTAAATCTAGAAGTATAACGGGGCATTCAATCAAATAAGAAACAAAAAGCTTTATGTTTCCTATTCACTCAGTAAAATCATACAGGTGATTGGTATTAAAAGTTAAAAAATACCCTCCCATTGACAGATTGCAGATGAAAGCTGTTTTTACAAAGGAAATTGGAGGAGTTAGGGACTGTTTGGTTCAACACAGGAAAGACGAAGAAAGAAGGTTTAAAATTAATTTACTTTATACCCTTTTAATATCGAATTTCAAAATGTAAATAACAGTATTTTTGTCAATAGCCTTGAAATGTTTTAAATCAAACTCACTTGTAGATTAGGGGTGTTCAGTGTTCAACTCCAAAATAGTTTCTTCCCAGCATGGCTTAGTTTAATGTTTTGAACAATATTATTCAACGCTTTAAATTGAACAAATGTCTATTGTGTATGTATACGCAAATATTTCTAACATGGTAAGCATTTTCTATATATTAAAGTTTTAGACTTGTCATATTACCAGTTAGTTTGAGGCCAACTCATGTTCTCTTATTTATATAACTAATGTTAACTTCACTAATTACTATAACTGTTGAAGGCCATGTTAAGAGTGTAAGATTCAGTATTGATAAGGTTTGACACTCCAAATTGGGGAGAAACAAGCCAAACTAAGAATCATTGTGAGGTTTGGATTTAAAACCTGTTAACCATGGAATATTGATTGGTCCAATATCGAATTCATATAAATTCTAGAGATTCATCAACTTATAACAAGAATGGGTGCATGCTTTGAAAACATTGCTCCATCAGTGTCAACCTTGAAGCTCACATTCACCCAATACTACCATTTAAAACTTAAGAGCTAAGAAAGTTTTTTAACTAGTTAGGAAGGCATAATAACTCCATCTACAAAATACAAATACACCTAGCATGCCCTGACTCATAACAAATACATAGAATCGAATCGATTCAGAATTGAATACACTTTTCTCAAGGAACTAAAGATTCAGCCAGCCATGTACGACATTATATCCAAGAAATAGGATATTTTCAATAGACATACAGCGATAAAAGAAAAGGGTTTTCCCGGAACAAGTAACCAAGTTATTCATAGAGAAAGAGAGAGGAAACAAACAGTAAAAATGTCCAAAGAGTTTACCTGAATGATTTGTTAGATGGCTTGCCAAGATGAAGACAGCATACAACTAGATTGGCTAGCGTTTCAGGATCCCTGGCGTCCTGTATAAGCCAGACACATTTTCATCACACAATTTTCCAAAACAACAAATCACCCATTAAATGGCATTTTAGAACAACAGCTTAAAAGTTAAAATAAGAGCTCGCACAAAGTACACGCAGAAAAAAAGTCCTTTCAGGATGAGATCAGTTTAAAAGGAAAAAAATATAAACAACATTCACCTTCCCTTCCATTTGTTTTCTACCCTAATTTCTTCCTATCTTTCTTTTCTATAATATCACTCATCAAATCTATCACTTTTCCCTCTTCCTTCTACTTTTCTTTCCATTTCTCTCTTCTTTCCCCTACCTACTCCAGAAACTGGTGTGTCTGTCTATAACAACTAAAAATTCTCGGAAAGTCACTCAGGAATTTAAAAATCTAGGAAAATCATAACCACAATACAAAATCAATTAAATTGTCAAATCCATGGAAGAGAACACTAATAATAGAATAAGAACAGTATATAAAACGTGCCTTGTTCAACGCTTCAACCAAAAGGGTCTCCGCTTCGTCAAAGTTGCCCATGTGCATGCAGCAAACGGCCTTGCCATTCAAAAGCAAACTGGTGGACTGATACCTCTCCGACATATCTTGGAATATCAGATACGCCTCCTGAATCTTCGACCCTCCCTGATCCACCATCATCCGGCCAAACCCATCAATTAAACACTCCAAAATTTATCACATTTTTTACTATTATTCATACTTAGCTGTTAAACCGAACTCGATCTTACATAATCAGCATGTCAGACGCAGAATCTATCACTTTCATACTTGAATTTGTTCATATATCACATCTCCAACAATTATAATTCGTAATTTCTTATCACAACAAATATTATAAATTAATCAACTAATCAATACCACAGCCAAATCGAGCCACGCATTGGCGAGTTGAGTGAGAGTGTGATCCTCATCAATCTGCTGCATGATCCGCAGCTGCCTCTCCGCGTAATCCGACCTATGCATCTTAATGAAGATCTGAACATTCAAGGCGTGCCTGAAAGAAAAACAGACACACAAAAACAATTATAATAACGAAACGAAATAATTAAAATGAAACAAAAAGATAAAAAAAGAGAGAAGAATTATACAGTTCCATGGTCCCTCCGGCATTGGTGTGTTTAAGTGCTTCGTTGAAATCATTCTCGTGGAGGAAGACCAGACCGGCGACGAGCCTGAGCGTGGGGTTGTTTCCAATGGCGGGATCCGCGAGCCATTCCTTGAGGCTGGAGATGGCGGAGTCCTGCGAGATTTCGAGGGGAGAGGAGATGAGATAGATAGAGGAGACGAGAAATTGAGGAGAAAACGAAGGAAGCATGCCTTGGTGTCGGGAGAGGAGAAATAGAGGGCGAGGAGTTTGACGGCCTGTAGAGGAGTGGGAGCATCGTCTTGGATCTCGGAAATGACGAACTGTAACTGGCCGAGGGCGATGTAGCAGCGGTGGACGAGGGTGTCGCGCTCTAGGGCGTCATCTTCGGAGAGGTTGGAGACGTCGCTGCTGTTGATGGCGGCTTGGTAGGCGCCGAGGTAGAAATTGTTGCGGAGGTTGAAGAGGTGGTCCGGCGTCGCCATCGATAGATTCAGATCTCAGCGATCACGCACACGATTCACACACAAACAGAGAGAAAACTCAGACTTGCTCGCTCACTCGCTCTCTTTTTGTTTCGTTGTTCTCAGTATTATGGGCTGTTATTGGGCCTACCATCAACACGGACTTCATATTCTCGGCCCAGTCTTCCTAGGCAACTCTGCACCCTCGTATTTTCTGTGTGCACCTCCCGCTACATTATAATTACAAAATGGTTTTTTAAAATACTGTAATTTCTAAAAAGTACGTTCCAAGAATGTATTAAAGAAATTTCATGATAAACATTCTGAACAAATATATTTCACAGTGGAAATCCGACACATCATCTCAAGTAATAATTTAAAATTGATTTGTAACTATTGTACATTAATTATTTCGAAATGTTACGTAATAATTTTTTTTTATTTCAGAAATATCATGAACGATTTAAAAATGTTCATTCCATAAACTTAAAAATTTGAAACCTTAAAGGCTTTTGCCGAGTTCTTTTTAAACGCTTCCACAATGTACTCTTCTGAAGGTTTTTCGAAAGGGAAACAAATTAGCTTTACAATTAAGACTACATATTGGTTGATTTTGAGAAAGAGTAAGTAGGCATACGAAGAAGGGAGGTGTAACTATGTTTTCTGAACAAACTTTTTGAAAGATTTAAAAAAAAAAATGAGATAAAGTTCTCTTGAAGGTTCTAATTTTAAGTTTGTGGAATGATTCTTCTCAAATATATTATAAATTATTTTTGTTATAATTCAAAAATGTATTATAGAACTCTTAAAATAATTGATTCAAAATAGTTGAACATCAATTTTAGATTATGAATTATGTGTAATATATTTTAGATTCCGTTTTTCTTCAAAATGTAAAAATTTTAACAAGTCATTAACATTGTATTAGGTGAAGAATAGAGAAGTTTGCTTTCTTGTTTTTACTTTCCATTTCTTTCTCCTCTTACTCTATCTTTTTGTTCTCAGTTTTGAAATTGTTAATGATATAAAGTGAATTTAAAATTAATTGAAAATAGATATTCTAGAATTATTATGTAAATTAAGTTTTATCAACCACATTTCGAACTATTTATTATTAATGACAAAAAATTATTTAAAAATAAATATTCTAAAATAATGTAAAATAAACATAAGACATTAATAAAAAAAATATTTTTAAAATGAAATTTTAAACATAAGGCAGTTGTAGGGACTCTTTTATATATTATTAATTAATAATGGGTTCAGCCCACCTATTATCAGCTGACTTAATAAATATTTACATAATATAAACAATATTATTTTATGTAACTAAATAAATAATAACAATCAAATAAATAATAACAATAATGGCTGTATAATATTTTGGCAAATAAGTTAATCTAGAGAAATTAAATCTAGAACAATTTACAACATGTGACCATAATAAGATGCCAAAATATTACAAAATTCATAACCAAAATATCCAAAATGAAATATGTAAGTTTCTTATTACTGCAGAAAATCACACTCGAAGGAGTGATGATATCATATAAAAATGAAACACCTACATTTCAGTGACCTTTATATAAATGTGAAATATACAATTATGTCTCAATCATCCACCCAATATGCTATATGAGATTAAAACAATCTCATCATAATAATAATTTGAGACTGGGTCCAAAATGTCTCAAAGTTATGTCATAACATCAATTGCGCAAATCATAATAAACAAAATATGACAATACAAAATAGACAATTATATGTCTCAATCATCCGCCCAAGATGTTATATGAGATTAAAACAATCTCACCACAATAACAAATTGAGACTGGGTCCAAAATGTCTCAAAATTATGCCATAACATTAATTGCGCAAATCAGAATAAACAAAATATGACAATACAAAATAGACAATTATATATCTCAATCATCCGCCCCAGATGCTATATGAGATTAAAACAATCTCACCATAATAACAATTTGAGACTGGGTCCAAAATGTCTCAAAATTATGCCATAACATTAGTTGCGCAAATCAAAATAAACAAAATATGACAATACAAAATAGACAATTATATGTCTCAATCATCCGCCCAAGATGTTATATGAGATTAAAACAATCTCACCACAAAATGTCTCAAAATTATGCCATAACATTAATTGTGCAAATCAAAATAAATGAAACATGGCAATACAAAATACTTGTCATCACAACAATAAATGAGATCATTTCAATAATACGACAATACAATAAATGAGGTTTAGAAGAGAAGTACATATCCAACAAAGAAAACTCCCACTAAACCAATACATCAAAAGACCTCATTATACCTCCTCGGTTACGTGCTTGACAAAGACTTTAACAACAGTCAATCTCTTAGTTAAGGGAACTGCAATTATAAACTCTATAGGAATATGCTCAAGTATCGTCCAAGCACATTAACAAGAAAAACAATATCAAGACGTGTGCAAACTTGAACATACATAAGAGTGTCAACAGCGGAAGCATAAGAAATTTGTGCAATTTCACAATTATTAAAAGGACATTGGGATTTAGAAAACTTCTCACCCAATCCTCATAATTAGTTCCGTTCAGCTTGATCAAGGAAACTATTTGCATAGGCAAAGTTGAAATAGAACGTATCAACAATAGAAAATTAACCCACATATTTTGTTGAGCTTTCAATATCATATTCTTTTAAAGCTAATATCGAGAGGGGACTGAAAACCTTAAGAATATAATAAACCATTTATCAAGAATTATGTTAAAAAAAATAAAAAACAAACAAACCGAAGGATAAGTTTATTATTAATATAAATCATAATCCAACAATAAGAACAATAATGTTCAACAATAGAATAATGCACTTAACATAAGTGAGATTAAAATTATGTAAGACATCCAACAATATTCACAAAATTGATGTTTCTTCACAATCTGTCCCGCAAAGGCGAGGTCTCAATCATGAAAAATATCCAACAATACAAAATTGATATCTTATCGCAATCCGTCCCACGAAGACGAGCTCTCAGTCATAAAAAATATCCAATAATACAAAATTGATATATTATCACAATCCGTCCCGCGAAGGCGAGCTCTCAATCATGAAAAATATCCAACAATAAAAAATTGATATCTTATCACAATCTGTCCCGCGAAGGTGAACTCTCAATCATGAAAAATATCCAACAATACAAAATTGATATCTTATCACAATCCGTCCCGCGAAGGCGAGCTCTCAATCATGAGAAATATCCAACAATATTACCAAAATACATCTACATTATAAATGCTCAATAAAATATATAATCAACCATAAACAAAGTGTCTAAGACATACTGTACAGATTCGTACAGACTCGTACTACTCATTATCAAAACATGAAACCTCATACAAACATATCAAATGACATTAGTAGGTACTTAGGTAGCAACCCATGACTTAATAGTTAGATTCACCCTTCCTCAGTAACACTAGTAAAATATAATTTTTATGTATAAAATATAACCATAAACCCTAAAATATAAAATACACTGACTACAATATAAATTACAAGTACTAGTAAAACTCTGTATTTTCTATCTTTACTGATTCATCATCTTATTGTTTTTGTCCTTTCCTGATTAATGGTCTCTGCAAAAAATAAAGATAGAAGAGTTTGTACAAACTGCTCCCACGGCCAGAAGCGTATACAGAGAACTGTCTTCTTTATTCTTTAATAGTGTAGCCCACCTATTATCAGTTGACCCAATAAATATTATTTTATGTAACCAAATAAATAATAAACAATTAAATAAATAATAACAATAATGACTACATAATATTTTAGCAAATAAGTTAATACTAATTTATGTATGTCCACAAAATAATTAATCCAACATACCTTCCACAGGAATAGTATTGGGAAAGACATGTTGCCTTAATTATTTACCCTTAATATAACTTGATGAGTTCTAGATATCGGTTCCATTTTATAGATGTACATCAATAATACAAGGGAATCACATTCTAAATGTGAGGTTGAACTAAGGTGTTTCGGTTTCACTCCTTCATTGATTGATTGTTTAGTCTATGTTATAATCATGTTTAATTATATGAGTATTTTAGAATATTTTAATGTTTTAAGTGCTAATTAAATAAATATAAACTCTACAAACTTATTGCACTAACAATGGATTAGAAAACTATCATATGCTATTAATTTTTAAGATAGTACTAAAGAAATTTTCTTTTATCGCGCTTGTAATACAACTTATTTTAAATATAAGTTTCTCATTATAATCAAAGTTTTTTAATTGATTAAATGGTTGATAAATAATTTTCTAAGTCAGTCGATCAAGCTTATATGTTTTCCTTGGAATACACAATTTAATGTATGAAACATAATAAACCAAACATATACATCCATTTCATTACATTATACATCGGCAAACCATGATTGTAAAAACAACATTTTCAATTTTTCATCAACTTGGACATTGAAACATCAATATAAAAAAAGGACCTTAGAAGATTAACTTCAATATTTTTAAAAAAGGTTTTTAACATAGAATTACATTTTTTATGTTTAAATTGAAAATGTTATACATAAGGAATCTTCATTTATTATTAAAAAAATAGTTTTGATGTTTAAAAAATGATTTAATATTAAGATTAAAATTTATATATCAAAGAGACGTTATTATATTCTCACGGATAATGTGGAGACCAACCTAAATAAAAAAAAGATGATTTTTAAGAATGAAAGTGTAAAAAAAAAAAAGAAGAATATGAGAATAAATCTCACGTGAAAATAAGAATTAAAGTATATGCCACACTTTTATTTTCTTAAAAGAATGTAAAAATAAAAGAAAAGCAGGATGGACAAAAATAAAAGAAAAATAATATAAATATTATATAAAACACACTTTTTTTCAAGTATATAATTTTTAGTTTTACTCTTTTTTTATCTGTATATTTTTCTCTTTTTTTCTTATCATGTTTTGCCAAAAGAATTTTTGAGATTAGACAGGCACAACAATTATCTATTTTGGCTTCCTCACAAGTGGGAATATTAGAAAAATAGTTTGAAATCCGCTAAATGCTGAAGAATATGTTTTTAGCATCCAACTCGAAGGTTGAGAATTTCATAAAGTAAAAATGTTGTTTTCATACTTTATTGAAACTTTTAAATAACTATTCTGGTATTTCGTTAGGACTTGTTTATTAAAAATAAAATTAGTACAAAAAAAAATTGAAATATTGATGAAATATTATTAACAAAATTTTATTTGTCGATGAAATATTATTATCGACTGATTTTATCGACAAATATCATTTTTTGTTAATTATTAATAGATATACTGACAGATTTACTGACGAATTTAACTTCATCTGTAATTAATATTTACTGATTTCTATAATATAATTAATATTTTCTTATTTATAGACGGATTTATCGATGAACTCAAAAAATTCGTCGATAAATTTACATACAACCAATTTACCGATTAATTTTAAATATTTTGAAAAAATTTATCTCGTCGATAATTTTAATTTTTTTATAATAAATCTGATTTTATTTAATTAATATTGTTCATATTTGGTAAAAAAAAACTTAAATTTTATATTGCAAGGATGGAAAAACTACAACAAATAGTTTATACAGACCCAAATTTTAAAATGGGTTATTATAAGAATCTTCTACACTAACAAAAAGAACCTTAAAACGAGATAAGTCAAATTTAATTCAAAAGGTAAGAACTTTGAAGGTGACAGTAAGATTCCAAATTCGAAAGCAACATTTATATAAATCCATAAAAAAAGAAAAGTGAATAAAAAAATTATAAAAAATCTATTTTTTTTATCATTACTCTACTAATTTCTTATTAGGTAAATCTCTATGTCTAAATCGTTTAAAATTAATTTATGAAGTAAGATTTGTATATATTTTGATTAATTGTAAGATTTCTAATGATGTCCAGTAACTCGAGTGTAAAGTGATTATGCTGTTGATTTTATTTGTTAGAAATAAACAAGTTTAGTATTTAAGGTTTTAATATTAAAATAATTTGATATAGGTGACATAATTTGATATTGAAAGGGATTATAAGTGACATAAGAAATATTTATACAAATTAAGGGTGAAATAAAAGAATATTTATTAAATTATTTAATTAATTAATATAACCTTTTAAAGTTTTATGACTTTAAGAGTTTATGTGTTAAAATATAGTACAAATTATAAAAAAATCACAACTTTATTACATTATCATCCTGTCATGTATTGCAATGTCACCAAAAGAATATAATCTTTGTTTTAATTGTTTTCATAACTAAACTCTTCATATTTGACAAAAAAATGACTTAGATGATAAAGTAGATTTCAAAAGAAGAAAATAGATATAAGATTTATAGAAGTAAACTAATATAAATTTTGTGATTTTGTCTTTTATGATCAAATCTAATTATTTATTTTTTTGTTTTTATGATAAGAATCAAATTATCATTAATTTTATTTATTTTTTATTTGATTACAATATTAGGTTGTAATATTTTTTTCTATTTTTTTTAGTTATATCTATCTAGAATGGATACATTATTTGTATATTTAGCTTTTTATTTTTTTATTAATATATAAAAAATAAAATATTTTCATTTTCATATCTTTTATTTATTTTTGTTATTTTTTTATTTTCATAATAATAAAAAATATCTAAAAAAAATATATAAAATAATGTGAGAAAACGACCATAGAAGATGAAGAGCCAAAGGTAGACAGTTTTTTTTTTCTTTCAAAAATTGTTAATTGGAAAGATAAAAAAAAAATAGTTATGAGCACCTTTTATTTTTTTTAACTCAGTCTTTAGGGAAGTATAAGTAAAAAAAATTAAGATGCTGTTTTCTTTTTTCTAATAAGGCAATTTTTCCTTGTCAAATTTATTTTCATGTTTTTTGTACATTTTTCTTAATATTCATAATTTGAACTATAAATACGTATGCAAA
>Ga0099825_1000818_pt1 | contig 36469 bp, 10 predicted proteins | sample SiratroredBW_FD_76838 | JGI IMG/M metagenome (GOLD analysis project Ga0099825, IMG submission 76838) | Root nodule microbial communities of legume samples collected from California, USA - Siratro red BW | ecosystem: Host-associated > Plants > Roots > Nodule | place: USA: California | collected...
AACAACATAAAAAAAAAAAATAAAACATTAGAATTTTTTTTTAAATAAAAAAAAAAAACCATTCAGTAACTTAAAATTAAAATATTTTTTTTTTTTTTTTTTTTGTTAGTGAATCATTGTTTATTGGTGTAGGGTTTAATACATTGAATTGTCATAGATCTTGTTTGAAAGTTTAGGAAGTATATGGAGAATATTTTTCTATTGGACAAGCTACCACAAACTAAGGGGAGTTAATTGTCATAACTATTTCACCATTTGAATATAGTTGTTGAGTAAAATTATTGGACGATATTTTATTTTTTGCAACAAAATTGATATTCTGAGAGTATTTAATATGTAATATAGATATTGTAAGAATAATTTGTATGATGTTATGAAATGTTTATTTTTAACTAATAGCATTCAAGTTATAAAGTATTCTAACATCCATTTTTTTTAAATAATTCTATTATTTATTTTCTCTTTAATTTAAATATAAGCTTAATATAATATTACATTTTAACTCTTATAATTAAATTCATATTTTAAAAATATGTATTCTGTCTATATGAAGTCTAAATATCATAAAAAAATATAGTAGTTTCAAATAAGCATTATGATAAAATAAAATGAAAATAATAATAATAAGAAGAAGAAACAAATTTAAAAAATTAATTAAAAAAATTAATTATTAAAAATATCTAGTTAAAACAATATTTGAATAAGAAGAAATAAGATAAAAGGGGATAAGGTTTCATTTAATATATGTAATCTTAGCATAAAAATAAAATAAAATAAGTTGGCTTGTAAATAAGGTTAAAGAGAAGGCTAGAAAAAAAAAAAAATGAAGGAGAGATAACATACGTGAGAGGATAAGAATGAAGTAAGGGATTTTAGAAATCTAATGTTGGTATTAGAGTTAAAGTTATAAGTTCTATTTTAAATAAGTAATTGTTGAGAGTGATTGTTATAGGTATTTTTAATTTTTTCCATAATAAATTATAATCCAATAATGATTTTGAATAACTAAATTCTTAAGTGAAAAGTGTTACATTTTATTACCTATTAATTTTTAGTATAATAGTAAATATTTGATCCAATAAGAAGATAAGGGAGATGATATTAAACTTTATTTTTTAAATCTTAATAACTTGTGCAGGTTTTGTTATCTTTTTATTTATTTTGAATCAAATATTGTTTTACTTTATTTATTTTTATGCAATTTATTATAGTAATACATTAATCTCTTTTTTTATTTTTTTATTAATTAATTTATTTATCTTATTTTTACAATTTAGTCTATTTTTGTCTTTTTTAATTTCTAATTATGTAATTTATTTTTTATTAATTTATATTTATGTCATTTTATTTATTTCAAAATTCGTGCTTATCTCTTTATTAATATGTGTTGGAGTCATTTAATTTATTTTCACTTACTTGTCCATAATCTCTACCCATTTATACTTTTATCATTTAATTTACATCGAGTTAGGTATTGATTCTATGTTTTATTCACCTTTTGTACTCTATTCATTTAGGTTTTTATAATTTATTTAATTTAGTTTCAATCATTTTATTATTTTATGTTCTTATTGTTTATTAATAATGTAATATATATTTGTAATTTATTTATACTTGTATTATTTTCTTTGTTTTCTTATTGCATACTATTTCACATTTAATTATTTGTTTAAAGTTCTTATTTTAATTATTATTTTATATTTTGTATTATTTTAAACTTTATCCTTTCCTAATCGTATATATATATATATATATATATATAAAATAAAGTAAAATTAAATATTTTTTATAATTTAATAAATCTGGATAAAAGAAAGTTACATATATGTTTTATTATTCTTTTGTACTTTTCTAAATATTTTTTATATTTATTTGGATTGTTTGTATAAATTATTAGTTAAGACAAAATATAATGTATTTTAATAGTTATTACATTATTTGATCCTTGAACATGTCAAAGGGTGTAAGTTGAATTAAGAGAAATGAGGTTATTTTCCAATAAATTGATATCATGTTATGCATTAGTGTATGTGTTTGAGTAGTCATAATTTGGCATATCAGAGGATGCAAGGCATGTAACATGATGGGGTTTAAGGAAGTATTGTTCAAGTAGGTAGATATTTAGATAATTCAAAATAACATCTTAGATTACAATATTAGGCAAAACTTGAGACTATCTAATACATACTCAATCTCGTCTAAAGTTAGGTATTAAGTATATATATATATATATATATATATATATATATATATATATATATATATATATTTGTGAGATGAAATATAACTGATATTTTTGAGAAAAATTATTATAATTGTATCAATATTTTTAACGAAAAATACTTAACTACCTAATCACTTATTCAATTAACTTTTGGTTTCGGTTTCTATAGTGGATATGGATCCCAATATTTGATAGAGTGAGATTGAGTTTTATAATAGTAGGTCAAATCTTGGGTCCTTATTGTCTCTTAAGTTTATTAAAATTGATATTTAAATTTTATAAAGACTTTACTCTTCGTTTACGTGCCTTTCTTTCATGTGTACATGTGGTATAAGTAGAGGATGAATATGTTGGATAAAAATTGTTTGGAGAATTTTGAGGAGATTTTATCTAAAATATTAATTTATGAACAACTTAGTTTTAATATTTTTAAGAGATATTAAATATGTAAATAATCTTATATTTTGACATAAAACTTTTATTATTATACATGTATCTACCAGATTATGTTATAATTAATGTTTTTATAAGAAAATTTTCTAGAACACAACAAATTTTTATCTTAGATGGCCAGTCATCATAACACTTAATGTCACTTAATCACCAATATGGATGATCAAGCAACAAAACAAGTCCCACAAGCATTTGAACCTGAAGGAGAGAAGTCAATGTTATTCCAGGAATGAAACTTAAGTAATTAGAGGTATTGATATGTAAAATTAATGTGTGAAGTTTTGAAATATGTGAGATCATGAATGATGTTCTGACATTGAAAAACTAATATGCTCACTCAAATATTGATAAGATGACTTGCTCGATGTTTGAAGTTTATTGAATTTTTTAAAAAGTAATAATTAATCATTTGAGTGTGAACATATTGAGATATTATATATATATATATATATATATATATATGACGTGACATAATGGATATTTTTATGATGTTAGTTTTTTTAATTGGTTAAAATTTAATTATTATATTATTTTTTGTTATTTTACAAATTAATGTGTATATTAATTTTAAAGTTAATATATCTGTTAAATACATATTTATTTATATGACTTGTTTATTTTTATGTTTTTTATTTAAATTTGAGATATTACTTAAGATAGTTAAAAGAATTTGAATCCATCATCAAATTAAATTTAAGGGAGTAGACATTTTGGATAGCTAAAACAAACAAATGAAATGTAGAGAGTAGAAACGAATCACTTGATGATTTGGAAGATAATCAAATAGATAAAAAATATAATAATTTTACATATATTAAAAGATGTATTAAAAGGTAAAATGTGTAAAAAGAATTATATTAGGATATAAGCATATATTATTATTATGGCTAAAATAAATATGGGGCAGGCTGCGGAAGAACACTGAACAGAAAAGCTTCGGCAGAGGTACAATTCACGCGTTGTGCGGTGCACGTGAGGGGTCGTTCATTCGAAGCACCGTTACTCTTTAAGGACTCGCCTTCTTCCTCTCAATCAACCCAATTTCTCAAGGTCTGCACTCTTCCTTCTTCAACCATCACCTTCTCCATTTTCCTCACTGCATTTCCAGCCCCAATTTCCTCTTCAAACTTCGCACCACTGATCCGTGCACCTCACGCTCCCTATCCACCATGGTTCCTCCTGTTTCCTCCTCCGAGCGCGTGGACTTGGCCAGGCTCTGCGCCTCCAAGGACTGGTCCAAGGCCATTCGAATCCTCGATTCCCTCATTTCTCACTCCGCCGCAGTCCAAGACCTATGGTTCCTGTTTCGATTCCCTTTTTATCTCATTCATTCATCATTTTTCTCAATGCTCGCTTTGCATGTATATATGTCTGTTTCTGACGCCCGATCTTGTTCCGATTCTCGCTTTCAGCAACCGGGCCTTCTGTTACGGCAAACTGGAGCTTCACAAGCACGTGATTAAGGATTGCGATAGAGCGCTTCAGCTTGACCCTACGCTTCTTCAGGCTTACATTCTCAAAGGTTCTCTTATCTTCCTCTCAAACTTGATCCCTCTCTCTATCTCGTTTTTTCCACTTCGTCTGTTTTTTTATTTAATTAAATTTATGCTCTTCTTACCTATCCTAATTGCCTCATATTTGGAATTGGTATTCGAACTAGTTAGGTTTGAGTAAAACGTTACCTGTTAGATAACTTTTCCTTGTGTATTTCGACGTGGAATTTTACTGTGCCGCTTTTTTGACTTTTTCTGACTAGTTCCCCCGGGCTTTTTTAGATATGCTATTTCTTGTGATTAATTAGATAGACGGATAGGGTGCTCTTTGTTGCACGTCATCTTTCAGTGTTATGCGCACAGAAGCGAAACTATACAGCTTCTGTGTAACTGAAGAAAATTTATTGGTGTATTACTGCATGTGGGTATTATTACTGAATTTTGTGGGTGTTGGCGCATTGCACAGAGCAACAATGTACAATTTCTGTGTAACTGAAGAAAATTGACGACATTTTGTGTGTATTGGACGTGTGTCCAAATAAACTGATTAGTCTAATAATTGGTTATACACTGAAATCGATGTAAGAAAGGATAATTTGTCTCCCGTGATGAATGGGGTTGGTTGTTGCATGATGATCATGTTGGAATTGTTTTATAGTGGATTTGGTCTGCTGTTTATAGATTAGCACCATGTCATTGTTTTAGTTCATGGTAAAGGTTTGAGTAAGATATTCTCATGCTCAAATATGTCTTATATATTTTTTAACTTAGGGCTATTTTATTCTATTATCTAGGTTCTGCACTGTCTGTGTTGGGAAGGAAAGAAAATGCTCTATTGGTGTGGGAGCAGGGCTATGAACTTGCTCTGCATCAGTCTGCTGACTTGAAACAGCTGCTAGAACTTGAAGAGCTTATAGCGACAGCAAAACAAGGAAACAATGCACTATGTGAAAGTGAAACACATAGGCCATCCATGCAGCAAACCATATCAGGTTCTCCGATTAATGGGAACTTGAGTGAAACTTTTAAGATCCAAGATGCGCTGGGCAATAAGACTGAATTATGCGACAATGCTACCAGTGATAAATCTGAGATATGCCAGAAGTCTGCTGATAGTTTGGATTTAAAAAGTGAATCACATGATGAAGATAGAGAGTCTAATAAATCTGACGGCATAGTGAATGGAAGCCCTGATGTTCTTGACACACTTAGTTACAATTCTGAATCATGTAATGACTCTAGCGACGCTTCAGAATCAAGTGAAAAAGTATCTACAAATAGTGGTGACTCGGTTAATGTCACTGAAATTTTTAGAAACCCAATTAGCAAGTTTATATTTTCTGATGAAAGAAAAGGTGAAGCAAAGAAAAATAAGAAGTTTTGTGTTGCTCGGATTTCAAATACAAATTCCATTAGTGTAGATTTTCGACTCTCAAGGGGTATAGCCGAGGTTTGTTTTCATACTTATAACTGAATAAAGCAAAATACGTAACATTTTCCGTGCTGTTGTATTTATTTGGTTACATGAAGCTTCAATATTACGGTTCTTTTACAGGTTAATGAAGGAAAATATGGTAATGCCATATCCATTTTTGACCAGGTGAAACTTTTTCCTTACTAGTGATTCTCTTGGTTTCATCTTTTCATGATTTTTCTATCTTTCTCTCTCTTTTTCTTTCCCATTATTAACATACTGTAGCCGTGCACACCTATCATTTATTCAGATACTGAAAAAGGACCCGGCTTATCCTGAGGCACTAATAGGAAGAGGTACTGCATATGCATTCCAGAGGGAACTTGATGCTGCTATAGTTGATTTTACAAAGGTACTGGAATAAACGCTGTCTAGCAGGTTTATATAGAGATATGATATTTCTTCGTTAAATAAGCAGTTCACATGTATTAGGCTATACAATTCAATCCATTGGCTGGTGAGGCATGGAAAAGGAGAGGTCAGGCCAGGGCAGCCTTGGGAGAGTTTGTTGAGGTGAGAATGCAACACTTTCTTTGAACTTAGTAGCTGGCTAACATGTTGAATCTGTCAAGGGTTGGGGCCTTGTGCATTGGGCAACCCTCTTGTTATATAATTTATGAAATTATCAGTTCTTAATACTATTTGAACATTACCATCTAAAGCTGTAGGCTTTTAGTTAATACTCAACACTTGATCATTTTGTTGCTAAAGATAAACTATGCGGTTATTTAGGATTCTGTGTTATTCAATATTTCAAGATTCAATGTTATTGAAGTCTCTATGTATGACCTATAAGATCTTATGTGATATTATATAAAGTCTCAGACATGAAAATATTGCAAATATTTTGTACTTTCCAGGTTGCATGAAAAAAATTATAGATGTTATTGTGTAGATATTACAATTCTGTACATTTCCATTCCTTGCACAAGTATGACCCTTTAAATGTGACAACTGCTGTTTCCGTCCTCTCATGATATCAGGCTATTGAAGACTTGACCAAGGCATTAGAATTTGAACCTGACACAGCAGATATTCTACATGAAAGAGGTAGCTTGTCTTAAACTAATTTTTTATTTGGATAAGTAATTTATGCAGGACTTGAATAATTAGCTATGCCTCTATGTTGCTCTCATGTAATATCTAGAAGTTCAGACAGAGAAATTGGATTAGTTTCTGTGGCATGACTGTTGTTTTAACCCGTAATAAATCTTGTGCAAGCATACGTTTACATTTCTTCAAAAGCATTTGAAGAGTTAACGACATTTGGAATTACAAGGTATATTTGCATTTCCATTACTGGATCCATGAGTACGTGGATAACATTATATTAACTAGGGATAGGAGAGATCAACAAATCCTGATTCGGTGCTTGACCAAAGAATCTGAAGTGGTGGACCCTGGGAAAAGAATGTTTATTTTCCACAAGAACTATACCAGTTTTGCTGAAGGAAACAGCATGACAGCCTGTAAACCTGTGTGTAACCCTATAGATCCAAGGCTAAAACTTTTATCAACACCTTGTAAGAAGGCTCATACCACCTGACCATATGTTGCCTAATTAGTCAATGTGCATAGAACCCAGCAGAAACACATTTGGTGGCTACTCACAGAGTTCCACTGTAAAGGGGACTCCAAGAAGAGGATTTTTGTTAAAAAATATGGGAATATGGCACAAGAAGCCTACATGCAAGGCAACTATGCAAGGTCAATTGTTGACCAAAGATCGACTACTACTGGGTATTACAATTTTCTGGGAGGAAATCTTGTAACTTGGAGAAGTAAAATTAAGAGTGTTGTACCTGTTTTGGTGCTGAAGCTGAACTTTTTGCTATGCCTAAAGGGGTGCGTAAATTACTTAGGCTTAAAATTGTTCTAGAAGACTTGAAGATTTAAGTGGGACAAATCGATGTAGCTTTAATATGAAAAAAATCAGCAATTGGCGTTCCACACAGCCTGGTTCAACATGATTGAACCAATAACATTGAAGTGGATAGGCATTTCATGAACGAAAACTTGAAAGTGGGTTAATATGTACTTCATATGTGCCCTCTCATGGTCAACTTGCAGCATTCTCACTAAAGGATTGAAGAGTCCTAAATAAAGTATAACATATACTATAGTTATTGAAATAAATTAAACAACAGTAGCATAATAGTAATAACAAAATTCAGATATAATACATGTTGTCTTTAAAAAATGTGTATTAATCTAGTATTTGTGTATGATATAAATTAGGGACAACTTGCAGTTTTCTCACTAATGGATTGAAAAGTCCTAAATAAAGTATAACATATAATATAGTTATCGAAAGAAATTTAATAACAGTAGTAAATAAAAAAATTCAGATATAATGCACCTTGTCTTTAAAAATTGTGTATTTATCTAGTATTTGTGTATGATATAAATTATGTCTATTGTTTAATGTTTAATAGACTTCACAGCACTGTCCATCCTGCTATCCCACTTTAGCGGTTTTAGGCTTGGTGCATCGTGTTGCTATCCGAGAATGAATACTTAACATAAAAGTAGGCTATAATTTAGAAAATTGCTAACAAATCAAGATATTATAACACAAAACTAGGGAGATATTTTGTTTCCAAAACTATTGTTGGAACTTCTGTATATATTCTACCTAATCGATTGATGAATTAATCTAATGAACCCTCAATTTTAGAGTAATTAATGCATGTTTACATAATCTTCAATGCAGGAATTGTTAATTTCAAATTTAAAGAGTTTGATGCAGCTGTTGAAGACCTTTCAGCTTGCGTGAAGCTAGATAAGGACAATACATCTGCCTACACATACTTGGTGGGCCTTAAGTGTTAATACTTGAATCCTCATTGATTTGACGTTGTTTTCTGGATCTCTTGTATGGAAGGTCTTTTCAATTCAGTCTTTCACTAAACAAATTGAATTAATAGGGTTTAGCATTATCTTCAATTGGTGAATATAAGAAAGCTGAGGAAGCTCATCTCAAGTCACTTCAACTTGACAAAAATTTCCTTGAAGCATGGGCTCATCTGACTCAGGTGTCTATTCAACAATACCCATACTGATAGTTTGATCATATTAAAGAAATGAATGTATACTTCAAATGTGTTTAGTTGTTGCTTGAATTCTGTATGTTCTCTGTAGTTATATCTGGCTTCACTACTTTTATCCATGTTATTTTTGTCTGCCTCTAATCCAATCTACTTATTCAACTTGGCTTGATGTATCCATTTCATATCAGATCAGTTCTTATCTACATTTTTTTAATTCAATTATAGGCTTATTTATCTGGTTGGCCACAATTTTTTTATAGCTTTTTTATATATAGGCTTAAAAGGTATTCTGTTAGATGATTTTGTATGCTACGTTGGTATGAAATATGACAGTTTTATCAAAGATCAGCAGTAATAGGCTACTAGCTTTGGTCTGAATATGTATTTGACAACTTTATCAAAGATCTGGCAGCCATAGGTAAATAGCTATTAAGTATGATGCTCTTTTCTTCCTAGCTACCAGTTATTGGCTTTAAGCTATTCTGTTGGATGATGTTAATTGTAGTGTTGTTCTGAATGTGTGGTTTTTGTGCAGTTCTATCAAGATTTAGCAATCCCAACCAAAGCTCTGGAATGTCTAAATAATATGCTACAAATTGATGGGAGGTAATTGTTGTGAATTAACTGTATTTACTCGTGTCAGCACTGTTTTCTATGGTTTTCCACTTGATATACTTTATGGCTATTCTCTTTACCTGAGGCTGCTTGCTTTAACATATTGGTGTTAGGTTTGCAAGAGCTTATCATTTGCGTGGCCTTCTATTCCATGCAATGGGTGAACACAGGTATTTCTGCTGCCTTACTTGCTTCTGATCAATTGAAGAAGTTGAATATTTATATAAAGAGGCTGTTTTTACTCTCTTGACTCTTTAGGATTTCATCCCTGAACGCTAGTATAAGATATAGCCGCACTCTGACTGTTAAGGACACATATTTGGATGGTAGAAATACTGCTTTTAGGAACTAAGGAGGGATCATGCAGGAACTTAGATTACTTCTTGTTTTTAATAACAGTTTTAATACTTGAAATGAGATCTTATAGGGAGGTTCATTTTCTATATTTTGTAAATTTAGGTTTGTATTTGAGAACAAGCACTTTGAGGAAGATTTGTGGTGATTTTGGTATTCCTAAAGTTGTAAACTGAAATCATATAATTGTATTATCCCTATTACTAAATTCTGATTCCCAAAATAGCTACTGCTATTATTGTCTGCAAATCTAGGATGCTTGAGTGATAAATTGTATATGAATTATTTGAAAATGGGTATACTGGTAAAAGTATACAAATTTGTTGAATTTGGATTTGAAATGGCACCTAAGGTCCATGTCAGTCGCTTTCAATGTTTCACACCAATTATTGGTGCTAGATGTTATAGTTTGGTACTCTGTTCTATTAATTGATTCGAATTTAAATTGGGTTTGGATGTGACAGGAAGGCTATCAAAGATTTGACAATGGGGTTGAGCATTGATGGCAGCAACGTTGAATGTCTGTATTTACGAGCTTCCTGCTACCATGCTGTTGGACAATTCAAAGAGGCGGTATGAAATTTTTAATTTAATTTTTGGGTGCATTGTTCGTTTGTCACACTACAACGTTTTTCAATGGTCTCAGGTCAAGGATTATGATGCTGCGTTGGATTTGGAACTGGACTCAATGGACAAGTTTGTGCTCCAGTGCCTTGCCTTTTATCAGGTTTGTTTTATTAATCGTCACTCATCTGTTTTTTGTTCTCCCTCTTAATCCTATTTTACTGAAAAAAAGGAACATAACTAATTTTCCTTCTATGCTATAAGATCTACTAACACGTCATAACAAACATTCATCTAGAGCAGGAGACATAACCACAAAAAACGGGAGCAGGAGAGATATTATAAGCCTAACATTATAAAAAATTCTAGTATGCATGTGGATTTCTGTTGGCATGTTTTGAAATAGGTCTGCTTTAGTTCCTTGTGTCACTTTGTTATATCAATGTTGAGGCATACTAGTAGAACTTGCCCATCCTTGATTCAGCTCCATATGGCGTTGGGGCTCTGGAAATTAACATGGTATTATTAAGTTTCATTCATTAATTAAGAACCTAGTTCTATGGTGTGCTTGAATGTTTATTTTTTCGTATTGCAGAAAGAGATTGCACTGTACACAGCCTCAAAATTTAATGGTGATTTTTGCTGGTTTGATATTGATGGGGATATTGATCCACTTTTCAAGGTAAATTTTATGAAAACAATTCTACTTTCCTTGGTATTCTAATCTTTCTTTTTTCAAAGGCGTCTTAATTGATTTACATGACTTTAGGATTTCCTCATTTGAATTAGTGATTATGGTCATGTGTGTAGAGTAGACCACTTACCTGAAAAACAGGAAGACTAGAAGAAAATATAAGTTTTTCCACAAGCATGCCTATTGGCATTTTAGTGTTGGTTTAAAAGGATGTATAGCTCCTAGAATTTGAGCTTAGGGCCCAACTCAATCTCAAAATCCTGTATCTAAGGACAGGACCATAGTTACACAATTTGCCATACACTATGGTATGGGTCCGGCGCGCGATCTTGTAAAGTATTGGTAGCCATGCATAGTCATTTTGTTTCGGTAAATAAATATTACCACGAATATATATTTTTTTCATTTGGTAAAAATTATAAATTGCTTATATTGTAGATATTACTGTATATTTATTTTGTTGGCCTTTAATAATTAATACTATTATTTTATGCTGCTAACCTTTAATAATTTAATACTATTTTATTCTGTTGACCTTTAATAATTGATATTGTTTCTTAAGCTGGCCTTTAACATTTTACAACTATTTACTGTACTTCTATATCAAGAAAAATGGTGCACAACTGTACAACACCATCCTCCAACTACAAGTTTACAACTTCAAAAAAAAAAAAAAATTCAGCTTTCTTTTCAACTTCCATTATCGTCTTTCCTTTGGTTTGCCTATCCTTGCCACTGCTTTCCCTTACGTTCGACAATGCCTTACTGCTCACAATCATTTCCATTCTTACATTCTTAATCTTCCATTGTTGTATAACACTCTTCACTGCCAAAGTGAATGTCTTTCCTATTGTTCACCTTCCATTGTTGTATTGGGACATACTAGTTTGTAAATGAACCATGAATTGGTACACAAAAAAATTTACATTTTTCTACTCATTTGAACAAATTATGTGACTATAGTCAGATCAACCAAACTTTATTAACTTACGTAAATCATTTCTCTAGTTGATGTTACACTAGACTACCACCCTTGAGGTTGTAATTAAAGCAGGCAAGGGATGGCTGCAATTAAGGCGGCTTTCCAACACTTTTCTTCACACCTAGGCTATCAGCTAGCGTGGCAAATGCAGGTGACCTAATAATGGATTTAAGATAGACTTTGATACCATTTAAAAATGAGTCCAAGATCTAACTCAATCCTACAAAACTAATTTGAGGTGAGGACTGCCCAATCTTTATAAGCTATATTAAAGCCACATATCTACTTGATGTGGGACCAAACTACCACCCTTGAGATTCTAAGGCGGGCAAGGGGTGATTGCAATTAGGCAAATTACCAACAATAATAATTAGGTTTTAAACCACAATGTGCTTAGCCACGATAAAGCATGTGTTGAGGTTCCCATTTCTACGATGGTTATTTTTATCTTCAATTTTATTGTGTTCAGGAATACTGGTGCAAGAAATTGCACCCAAAGAATGTGTGCGAAAAGGTTTTCAGGCAACCTCCTTTACGTGAGTCTTTAAGAAAGGGTAAGCTTAAAAAGCAAGAGTTTACTATTACCAAGCAGAAGGCTGCTCTTCTACTGGCTTCAGATTCCATTGGCATGAAAATCCAATATGATTGTCCAGGATTTCTGCCTAATAGACGTCAGGTAGAAGCTATTTCTTGTTCCATGTAGCTTATTGATTTTAGTCATTTTCCTGTCTTTTTCAATAAATACCTTAGCTGTTGGGGTCCACTTTAATTCTCACAGTTTTTCATGTGCCATAGTGTACTTATACTTTACTTTGCCCCGAGACCTAGAAAAGGATTTGTTGCATCCAAAAATTCTGATAATTCTTGTTCATATCATATTGTAGAATCAAATTGCAAATGTAGGAAACATGCTATATTTTTCCATTTACTTCCAGGTGTCTAATACAGGGGATTGTATTTCATTTTATTTACTGACAGAAATAATAGTGCATAATAATGATTGAATAAGATTAAAAAATGGTACGGTTAAGGAATTTCAGTTTTCTGATTTTACACTATAACTAAAATTAAACAAATCGATCTTCCTTTCTTGAAATTTTCTATGAAAAGAAAGAACATGCAGTTTTCATAGAATTATATAATTTATTAGCTTTCAACTAGTTTAAAATCATGGATATGTGTAAGCTGTTATATATTTTTCCTTTATAATTTTCATATACTCACTTTAAAGTGACATGCTTCCAGTGAACGGTTGTGGTTTTTTGCTCGTTATCGTTGATAACATGATATCTAAATCCATGTGTTAATATTTCCTTATTGTTAGCATCGTATGGCTGGACTTGCCGCTATTGAAATTGCTCAAAAGGTCTCCAAAGCTTGGCGTTCCCTGCGTGCTGAATTGAAATCTTCAAATAAAGGGAACTCAAAGAATGGGAAAAGGGCCAGGAGAAGAGAAAGAGTAAACATGACCAGTCAAAATAGAGGAGGTGCTGGTTGTAGTACAAGCAGTACCTCGTTAACATCTTCAAATGGAATTATAGATGAAAGATCATCCAGCCGAACATTGTCATGGCATGATGTTTACTCATTAGCTGTTAGGTGGAGACAGATTTCTGAGCCTTGTGACCCTGTTGTATGGGTGAACAAACTAAGGTATCCCTTCTTTGTGCTAACTATTTTATTAGAGCACATTAATATAATTGCCGCTGATGTTTAAAATCCTGTAGTTCTAGAGGAATGACTGAACTGTCATCTTATGTGGTCAGCTAAGTTTACCAGAATTCTATATATATTCAAACTCCCACTCTAATCTTTAGTTAATACTGTTAATGTGAAATTGTTAGAATAGGCCATATTAAATAGACTTTATTGGAAAGTTGTTATGTGCTTTGTGTTGGACCTAGTTTTTCGATGTGACCTTTCTTATTCTTTTCTCTTTCCTCTCATTTATTGTATTTGAACTTCCAATGTCATTATAAATATGAGAACCTTAAAGAGGGGAATCAAGCTCTCAAATTCATACTCTATCTATCATATTTTTCTCAATTTAGTATTAGAGTGGGTTGATCCTGCTCTTCCCGTCTTTGTCCGGCAAAGGAAACATCGTTTGGTCAACATCTGGTGTTGTCTGCTGTTGTTTGCCGCTGCAGTTTTGTCCACGGAAGTCAGGGTTTGGTGCTCCTCGCGGAGCGTGATCCACCCCGGTGGTCGCATGTTCACACTATGTCAGACACAGCGCCACAGACCGTCTTCTTCTTGGTTGACCTAGACACTTGTGTCTCACGTGCCGCCATGTGGTTGGTATCCTTTTGGACCAGCACCATTCGTTCGCTGGAGCCTTTTTAGCACATTTCCGCCCTTGGTTCTACATTCCGGTACTATTTGGTGTGACATCAAGGGTTCCTTGCAGTTTCTCTCTCCTTTGTCTTTTGGGCTTCATCTTCTCTCTCTCATACTCTTCCTCCGCCACTGTTTGCTATTTTTATAGTCGGCACTTGTGGTATGTAGAAGTGTTGTTATTTCTGGCTACTAGTACTCATTTTGAGAGAGATTAAAGTTGCTGGTTGTGGGTAATTATTGGTTTGTTAGGGTTGGTGCTAAATATTGGATCGTTATTAGTGTGCTGGCCTATTGATTTGGTTGTTAATTTGGACCCTTTAGGTTGTAATTTTAATTATTGATGGATTACTCTTTCAATAGGCCTTCCTTTACCCAAAACGGGTGCAAACGCCCTCAATGCTCCTTGTGTAGGAGAATTGGCCACACTCAAAATAATTGCTTCTCCTTACGTGGTTTCTAACAAGACAACAAACATCTTTCAATATAATAAAGTTGAATCACAATTTACTAATGAAGAATATTAGGAATATCTCAGGTTAAAGTCTGGTAGCGAAGCACAGTCTTTCACCCATTCTATTTTTGTCAAAAGCTTGCATTTCTCAAACATTGGAGTGTCAAAATTTATGGATAATTGATTCAGATGCTTCTATTTCTCATGCTAAAATTCCTCATGTTATTACTTTAGCCAATGAATCCAAAGTTACTTCTTAGGGAGTTGGTCAAATCTCCCTTTCTCCCTCCTTGAACCTAATAGCATTTTCTTGTTCCTTATTGTCCTTTTAACCTAATTTTCTTAAGTCAATTAACCAACTCTTTAAATTGTTCGATAACCTTTTATGCAAATTCTTTTGTTTTATAAGAGTGTGGTACAAGTTGACATATTGGTGAAGGACACAAATCTAGAGAACTCTACTATCTTGGTATGAGACCGTCATTGTCTTGTTTAGCATCTCCATCTCCTAAGGTTTTGCATGATTGCTTGGGTTATCCAAATATATCAAAATTAAAAAAGAATGATTCCTGAACTTAGCAAAGTCCAAATCTTAGAATGTAAGTCATGTCAATTAGGAAAACATGTTCAGTCTTCTCTATAAAGAACTGAAACAAGATCAACTTTGTCTTTTCTATAATTCATTTTGACAATTGGGGTCCAAGTCGAGTCACATCCTTTGGGTTTTGTTATTTTGTCACTTTTATTGATGAATATTCTCGCTGTAGTTGGGTTTACTTAATGAAAGATAGGTGTAAACTTTTGAATTTCTTTGAATCTTTCCTTAATAAAATTAAAAACCAATTTGGCCAAGTGATCAAGATCTTAAGGAGTGATAATGCCAAATACTTTTCTTCTGGTTTTTCTACTCTTTTAAATTCATATGGTATTTTACATCAGTCCACCTCATACACCTCAATGGTATAGCACAGAGAAAGAATAAACACTTCGTTGAAACTGTTTGCCTTATTGCTTGGTGTCAATCTACTTGTCCATCATTGGGGTGATGTTATTCTTAATGTTTGTTATCTTATTAATAGAATGTCCTCTTCTTCTTTGGACAATAAAGTTCTATAATTTATTGTGTTTCCAAATAAACATCTTTAACATTTCTCCTTGAGTTTTTGGTTGTGTTTTGTCCATGATGTGTCTTTAGATTTGGACAAACTTTCAGCTCAAGCTATCAAATGTGTCTTTTAGGATATTTTAGTATTCAAAAAGGGTATCCATGTTATTCTCCTGACATTAAAAATGTATTACATGTCTCCAAGTGTCACATTTTTTTTTTCAAGAAACTCCTTCTCTTCCTCCATATAATATGTTAACTCTGTCCAACAGGTTTTGCCTACGTTTTTAGATGAACCCTTTGTGCATCCAATTTTAAGCACTGGTCCAACTTCTCCCAATAATCCAAATTCCTCTCGTTAGCCTAGTTCACGTAGGCCATCCCACACGATGAGTCATCTTCATCAAGTCCTTCATCATAATTGTTCCATACTATGACTCATGATAATGAGGATTCTAGTTGGTCTATTGTCATTCACAAAGGTATTCACTTTGCACGCAACTCTCATCCTATTTGCAATTTTCGAAGTTATCATTATTTGTCTCTTTCCTATTGCTTTTTTTTTGTATCTCTTTTGTATCTTCTATTACCATTTCTAAAAATGCGAAAGATGCGCTTGATTATCTAGATGGCCAAAAGCCATGATTGTTCAAATGCAGTTCCTTGAACATAATGGTACATGAGAGTTAGTTCCTTTTCCATCCGGAAAGAAGACAAATGGTTGTTGTTGAGTCTATTCTCTTGGACCTAATGGTGAAGTTGATCACCTCAGAGCTTGATTGGTAGCAAAATGATATACTTAGATCTATGGGCTCAACTACAATGATACTTACTCTGGTGGCCAAGATGACTATTGTTAGACTTTTCCTTGCCATAGCAACCATTTGTCATTGACCTCTTTATCGGTTAGACATTAAGAATATTTTTCTGTATTTTGATCTTGAGGAAGAGGTCTGCATGAACCTTTTGACCTTTCTGTATTTTGACCTTTTGAGTTTGTTGCTCGAGGGGAGTCTAGTTTGGTTTGTAAACTAAGTTGCTCTCTCTATGGTCTCAAGAAATTTCCACGTGCTTGGTTTGGAAAGTTCAGACATATTGTTCAAACCTTTAGGACTCATGAACCCTTGGAGGTTTGTCACCTACAAAGTGAAACATGTGAAAAATCCAAAATACCCTAACTTAATTTGTGTTTGTTAAGGTATGTTTTGGTTTTTGGTTCTATTGAGTTATATTTTATATTAAGCTTAAAACATAAAAAAGAAAAAAAGACCCACCAACGAATGTGAATGTATTTGAACTCATTCTCCTCTCATCTCACTATAAGCCTTGGGGATGGCAATAGGGCGAGTGTAGGTTTGTCTATACCCATCCTCGAAGTAAAAATTTATACTCACCTCGTCCTTGTCCATCCCCATACCCATTGGATAATAGGTATATTTGTACTCGTCTCCATATTGTCCTAAATATTTAATTATTTCTTTTATAAGAAAAATTACAATAGAGAAAGTATGATATTATCACGAATTCAATGTCCAAATGACATTTTCTTTTCTTCAGTGTCAAATATCAAGGAAAATATTTGCATAAATATCAAGTAATTATAAAAAAGAGTAGACAATTACACATAGTTCCAATTTCATGACAAGTACAACATTTATTACTTTTGCAAATGTTGAGAGGGACAATTAACCATTAGGTCCAACTCCCATGTACCATTGTGTTCAAGAATTTGCACTTCAACAATCATGGTTGTCACCGTCCAGGATGATCAAGTATTTCATGAATATTTTTGAGAAAAGTAAGTAAAGATATAGAGGAAACAAAGGAGAAATGTAAAGGGGGACAAATAATTATAGCTCAAATTGTTGTAGTAAATAGGATGAGGGTTTTGACTAGAGCGAATACCTTTCCTAAGTGCAGTGAGCTTGAATATCATCGATAGTAGCATTGTTTGAGGTGAAGGACATGAATCAAGTGACTCCTCTGTTGGACTATTTGTGGGAGAATGAGTGTTGTATAGAAGTAGTATCTATAAAAGATGAGGAGAAAGGTATATTTTCAAAGAATGTAACTTTAGAAGACATGTAGTTTTTATTTTTTGGAGAATAACATTAGAATTAGTATCTTGTACAAAAGATAAGGAGAAAGGTATATTTTCAAAGAATGTAACTTTAGTAGACATGCAGTAGCTTTTATTTTTTGGAGAATAACGTTTATATCCTTCGGAAAGACAAGAGTACCCTCAGAAAACACATTTAATAGCTCTAGTAGATAGTTTATCAAGAGTTGTAGAAACATCATGAACAAAACAAAGTACATCCAAAGAGGAACATGAAATAAAAGTTTTGTTTTCAAGAGTAGAACATGACGTCATACTTATTAGGAAACAAGCAGTTAGAACTACATGATGTACATGAATGTCTGCATTAAGCATTCAGATGTGTGCAATTTCCTCTAAATGTCTATTTTTTTCTCCTGCTATTCCATCTGGATTGGAAGGACATGTGGATTAATGTAAGATGCCCTCTGAATATAGGAAGGAAAAAATTTTAGAGAAGTACTCTCTGACATTATCACTTCTAAAAATTTAATTTATCTTCCCAAATTGATTCTTGATTTCGCTGAAAAATGAAACAAAAGTTCAAATTTATCTTTCATCAAGTATACTTAAGTGCATCAAGAAAATTCATCAATAAATATAATAAAATATCTTGAACCAAAAGATGTTATAAGAATTGGACCCCTAATATTTGAGTGAATGAAATACCAAGTTACATCCTTTTTCAGTTTCCTTGAGAATAGATGACAGTTTGCTTAACTAACATGATTCACAATCTAACACTTCAATTTTTTTGAGGCGTGCAACCAAAAGTTTCAATTTGGACAAACTTGGATGACCCAATTGACCATGAAGTAACTGTGGAGACAAAACCACAACAGACAATACAAATGACTACATCTCAAGATAGTAGAGGTCCCGAGAATCATGTTCCCCTCCAATCATTCTACTTGTACGGCATTGCTAAATGACACGATACAACATTGCATGTTAATAAGCATTTTAAGGAATTAATCAATTGGCTCGAAGAGATAAGATTGAAGAACAATCAGGGATAAATAAAACAGAATGTAGATTCAATGAAGGAGAAAGAGAAACTTGATCAATTCCTCTAGAAGTAATTTTTGGACCCATTAAGAGACCTAGACAGAGGTGAAAAAGGGAGGCCCGCAACTAACCTATATATAGAAGAGAAAAGTAGGACCTGGAGTAGATGGGGAAACCTCCAGCAAGTACTGCAGTTGTGGAATGATGATGTTCTGATAAATGGCTGGTGCATGGACTGCACGAGCCAAAAGGAGCGGTGCAGAGGAGTGTGTGAGCACACTTGGGCTGACAATGGACCAACGACCACACTGGAAACAATGGTAGCCAGCAGGTGGCCGACGACAGATTCTGGTGCAGAAACACAGTGGGTGAATACAAACTTTGATTGGGCTAGAGTGGGATCGTTCATGCTCGGATAACAACTTAAGATTTTGAGCGAAATTCTAGGTGAGAGTGTATTTCACTAATGTATGTATCATAAATATATAAAAGTACATATACAAAAAAAGAGAGAATAGGGTACAGCTATGACCCTTTGAGATACATAAAAAAATAGCTTTATAGAAGCTGAGCAACAGAGATAAAATATTATTTTAACAGTTTGATAGATAGATTAGATGCCATGGAATTTTTGTTTGCTCTTAAGTTTATGTCTTTTGTTGACTTCAACAAAAACTTGATCATTTTATTATTCCATTAAGGACCATAAAAAAGGGATAGAAATGCCCTTACCTTTAAAACTTAAATTACTTAAGTTTTACTGTTGAAAGGAGGAAAATGAATTTTCAGTGCAACTAGATGGGCTAAGTATATTCTGCCTTCATGTTATTTTTAAATTTTAGTACTTTCATTTCTTGTGGATTGCTTTGCTAAGATTGATTTTACATATAAATTTTGCAATCGAAAAGGTCATGTTCTTTTATTATGAAGTATAAACTTTCCTTTATTATCTAGGTTGGATAAAGTTTTACCTTTATTGGTTACCAAGCTAATAGCACCATGATATAGAATTTAAGTGGAAAGAGAAAGGAATAGAATAGACAGAGGAAGAAAGAGGTTGAAAGGAAAAAAAAAAAAAAAAAAAGAAAAAAAAAGGTTAAAAAAAAAAAAAAAAAAAAAAAAAGACAGAATAGAGAGGATAGAGAAGAACAAGGATCAGAGAAACTGTGTACGCACTTGATTATCATTTCAGTGTGTATACGTTTTGTCTAAAATACACCAGTTCTTTTCTTATTTATTTTTACATATCACAAAATTGGTTAATGTGCCTGGTTTTTCTTCTGATTATTATTTCAGAGTTGGACTCAAGACTTGTGTTGAATTTTGATTTTTTGTTTTGCTCTGCAGTGATGAGTTTGCTGCCGGATTTGGTTCTCACACACCCATGATTCTTGGGCAAGCCAAAGTTGTCCGTTACTTCCCTAATTATGAAAGGTGAAACCTATTTCCCCTTTTTATTGATTTATTCTAATATTAGTAGACTGGATTTGAAAGGAACAATATGACATCGTTGATACTTGTAACTGACTTCGCATCGTGGGAAAAAGGCTTGGTTGTTGTTGTAGTATGTTAACTTTGAAAATGGTTGTTTTTAATGTTACAGAACATTAGAAATTGCAAAGGCTGTAATGAAAGAGAGAACATTTGTCAGAAGCAAAACAGATAAGATCATTCATCTTTCAGAAGATGGGAAATTAGAAGAGGTCAGTTGTTGATTTAGATATGTTGTACCACTTTTCTTTAACGTTGCTTAAGCTTTGGAGAAGTTGTTTAGTTTTGTTGATGTCAGCAGTAAACCCTTTATGCCCTTATTTGGCTGGGTGGTATACTGTAGTTGTACTTGTGGGATAGACATAATTTCTTCTTTATGTATTAAATTCTCATTAGACCCGGTTTCTTCATGCACTCAATCAAAGTACTATATCACACAGAAACCATCCTTATCATTAGATGGGCTGAATGTCTACCCTAGAAAATTGAAATTCCTTAGTTACATGATAGACCATGTTTCTTATGCATCAATTGAGATGGACTGTGTAACATTTAATCTGTGATTTCTAATCAATTGACTTTGGTATTTTAAATTAGCTTCTGAACATAGCGCTGATTGACGAGCTTTTCCGGAAGTTTATTATAGGAGAGACAAGTAAAGGAAAATTGAATTAGCTACTCCATAAGTTAAAATTAGCACTTGCATGAGCTAATTTATAGAAACTCTCATATAGTTTCTCTGGTTTTTTACTTAGATTGTAGAGAAGTTAACTTATTTTTTTCTTACTTTTTCTCCTAGAAGGATTTTTGTAGAAACTCGTTCAATCAGGTCCACAAGATATCCCTTTTTTAAATATAATTAATGCTCAACGATTTCATTTTTCTCAGTTAGATTTTTGACAAAGAAATGCTTCTAGATTATTTTTTCTTTCTTTTGAATGATATCAAACTTTACTTGCTGATGTTACTTGTTTTTCTGTTTATAATATTACATAGCTTGAAGAACAATATCTTTGTAGTCTAACCTTTTCCTGAAACACTTTAATGTTTGGTATGCAGATTATGCATGCAAAATCATGCTCTGATCTTTACAGAGTTGTTGGTGAGGATTTTTGGTTGGCTACCTGGTGCAACAGTACTGCATTTGAAGGGTATGTGTTCACAGTGGTAACGGTGAAACACAATTTCTTTGACATTTATTTACTTTTTGGATGTTCTTGCTTTTTCAGGAAGCAGCTTGAAGGTACTAGGATAACCGTTGTAAAAATGTAAGCTTGACACACAAACCTTGTAAAATTTTAGTTTTCACGCTTCGAATTTAATTGGAAACTGAACATGTTTTTCAGGGGGGAGCACGGTTTCGACTTTGCAATCAGAACACCTAGTACACCTGCTAGATGGGAGGATTTTGACGAAGAAATGGCAGTGGCATGGGAAGTATGTTTCTCATACCAAGCAACTTTTAGTGTATTAATTAGCTGACAGTGGTAGATGTAATGTTTTGACATCCTTTCCAATGATCTCATCCCCATATTTATCATTCAATCATCATTAATATTTCGTTGACCTTTTTCAATAGAAGGTAGCCAACAGATTTTATTATTGTCAAAGTTTCAGCTGAAATATGGTTTTATATATGGCTCAACTTATTAGATGAATTATAATATTTACCTTGTACTCATCTTGGAAATGTTATGGCGTCAGACTATCTGCAATGCTTACTGTGGTGAAAATTACGGGTCTACTGATTTCGACTTGCTTGAAAACGTGCGAGATGCAATTTTAAGGATGACATATTACTGGTATATTTTTTTTCAAAATGGGTTATTTATCTTCTGATTTTGAGCATTTGAAAATAATTTCTGTTAATCTGACTGGACTGTTTTTCAGGTATAACTTCATGCCACTGTCTAGGGGATCTGCTGCAGTTGGATTTATCGTTATGCTGGGCTTGTTACTTGCTGCCAACATGGAGTTCACGGGAAGCATCCCACAGGGTTTTCAGGTTGATTGGGAAGCCATTCTGAACTTAGATCCAAACTCGTTTGTGGATTCGGTTAAAACTTGGCTGTACCCATCTCTGAAGATGACAACCTCATGGAAAGATTATCATGATGTTGCGTCAACTTTTGCAACAACAGGCTCGGTTATCGCTGCTTTGAACTTTTCTTCTGATGATTGAGCTCCTGTAATTATGATGACCATGAGACTTAATGCATAATAACTTTGACATGTTAGTTACATTGTAATCATATGTTAAATTATACAATAAAGTTATTATGTCATTGGGTGAAAAATGACCTCTTCTCACTATTTTTTCCTCACTGCATCAATAGAAAGTGATAAGAGGCGAATGCTTTATGTTTGTATTTTGTTAGATTTTTCGCAACGTCAATTGGTGTTGTCATAATTATTTTCATCCTTTTATTATTTTCTCCACCCTTCCATTTATTTCCTGCTTTATCTGTACTATTCCCGTGATGCCCTAAGGTTAGGTTTATATTCTATCTTTGGAGGTATTTTATTGTGTAGTGCGCAGAAGAAACCAAAGCAGTTTGGTCGGATAAGGCGCATAAATCCAACTTTATTGCAAGAGATCTGTCCATTTTGTAAGAGGTCATAAAATAATATTTAAACGGGAATATTTTATGATTAATATCACCAACTTGATTTATCCTTTTCATGAACTGTGTGACATTAATTTATTTTGTCCATTTCACTTAACGGATAGAAGGCTTTGCACAAAAAATATAAAAAATATCACGGGCATAATTCAATCTATCATTGTATAGCTGAATTAAGCTTTTTTATTCATGTCTTTCATTTATCGCCTATATTAAATTTATTTTAGTTAATTTGCATTTGCAAACAATCAACAAGTTATAAATAACACAGCAGAAAAGAAAATGGAAAGTTATATAAATTACTAATCTCTATTGTTGAAGTGACAATGAACTTAATTTCTTTAGATTAAATTTGAGAGTTGAATTCGGTAAATGAAAAAGATAAATATTAAAAGAAATTTATCCTTTTAAATAAACTCAAAATAATCAGTTTACATTAGTTCGAGTGAAACGTGAATTGCAGATAAGTAGACTTTAAAACCAAAAAGTAATATATAATATAAGGAACTTTAATTCTTACTAGATTAGGACCAGTTTGTTTAAAATAAAAGAAGTGATTCTAGTTTAAAATAATTTAGTGATTACCTTTTAGATATTTAAAAAATGATAGTTTACAATTAAAAAATAATTATTTTATTAGAAACTGTTTTAAATAGTTTTTATTGTAATTAGACCTTTTATTCTTTCTAACTTCTGATTACTTAGGTGTTTGCATCTCAAATACCAAACCAAGCAAAAAAGCTACATTTATGATTGAAATAATTAAGTAATCTGACCATAAGCATCTTTTCACTTTCCGGTAGGCATATAACTTTAATAATATCTTCTTAATCATTCCTAAAAAAATATTTGATTTGTTTTCTTTTCTACATATAGGAATATGCAATGTAAATATATTTTGCATCTTCAATGATGATACGTGGAGGTACAAGGGACAAGTGCGTGACAGGTAAAACAAGGAACAAGTGACTGATTCACCACATATTTAATTCTTGAGCAGCTACTTAACATCACTTGTGCTGCTATGGATACCTAATAAAGATCATAAACCTTGAATTGATTGATATACGCAATGGTCCACAAATATGTAAAGTTAGAATTTGAGATTGAAATTTCAAAGACATGACAACCCCTCCTATATTTTAAATTCAATTTGCGTATATGAACTGTAAAATGAACATTTACCACCTACTGCAATAATTCTTTTCAAACTAACAGATTTTATACATCAGCAAGCATATAATAATACTATAGACCAACAATAATAAAATAATATTAAACACATTTTCAATACAAAATTTCTATAATATATTTTCTCTTTTAATTTTCTTTTACTTAATTTAAATAACCTATGTTTTTACTCTAATTTTATTTTTCTCATTCTTCACTTTTTCATCACATCATCCAAACAAAGAGGATGAAATGTACACCCAATTATAGGTGTCAAATGAAATGATTAAAGAGGACCATTTAGTTAATCAATTTGTAGTGACGTGAGTCACATTCTAAATTATTCTAGATATCTTTAAAAATATATATAGAATTAAAAATGAAATATGTATTTTAATTTATATTAATGAAATTAATTTTAATTTTATATATAATGATTCAATATATAAATTATAATATATATATATATACATTTTACTATTTTTTTTTACTTTTTTTATATAATTTTTATTTTTAATATTGGTAATAAGAATAAATATTGACTCTTGTTAATGGAAGTGAATACTAGTATTGTGATATTCACATTCATACATACCTGCTACCAATTAATATATATATATATATATATATATATATGTGTGTGTGTGTTGTGCATTATATTCTATAGCAATTTCTAAATTTTTTAATACTTAATTTTAATTTTAACAATAAAATTATTAAAAAAATTAACATTTTTAATAAAGTGAACAAAGTAAAAAAATATTTTTTTTTTATCAAAACCTTGTTTACAATTTGATTTCATGGATTTATGTGTTTATTTAAACGTATAAAATTAAAGTTATTTTTTAAAAATATTCTATTTAAACTTATATTTTATAATGTAACTTATTTAAATTTATTGTTTGGAAAGAATACTTTTATTTGTATTAATATTTTACGATATAATTTTATCTAGATTATATTTAAGGTAAATTTTTTTATTTAATTTTATATTTTAAAAAATAGTTTTAAGTAATCTTATTTAATATGTACAAAATGAATAAAAATTAAAAACAACATTATATCCACAGTTTTGAAAAGAATAGTTGTGCCTACACCTAAGTTTTGCTTACACCAATGTCACACTTATGTGTTCTATCCATACCATAATGGCGTAGGAAGTTAATAATTAATAATTGAATTGTTAGTGTTATTTGTGTGAGAAAATTTAATTATCACATGATGTCACTTAAAAAATATGATTAATATAGATATGAAATGTAGTTAACTATGTTGATAAATTTATTAAATGGTCATTGTAATTTAATAAGTGCATATTTATCTAAGAATGACTTAAAAATATTAAACATGAGTTTTGAAGTAATATAATCAAGAAGAATTTTGTTAAATATAACATTAAATTTGATTAAAAGAACATTGAGTTGGAATAGATATTAGAAATGATTAACTATGTTGGAAGATTCGTTACAGCCCTATTTAAATAAATGAATAAATGAAGAAATGTTTCAAAAATTTGTTTCAACATTCAAATCCCTAACCTCTCGTCTAATTACGTTTCCACTCTTTTCTCTTTTTTACGTCAAGCACATCTTTTTCCTTTATCACACGTCTAATTTCATCTCATTTATAATGCTACGCAATGATGGGAGTGGTGTAAAGACACTAATGTACTTGTATCATTTCCCTTATAAACATACGATAGTAACAAAACATATATGGAAACGAGAAAAATTTTCTTAAAACAAGACCTCCTTGCAATCCCTGTTTCAGATAATATTAACCTCAATTTTGCACGATTATTCATTAAAAGTGAGACATTCTGAAACTAAATGTTCCAATATTTAAAAAAAAAAGTTATAAGGAAAAATGATAACTCGTATTTTGTACAAGTTTTTAATACAATATAATACATGACATAAAAAAACAGATGCAAGTATAAAATAAGATTATTAATATGATGGAGAGACATAAAAGGGAAAAATCAATTATATGTACAACGAATATAAATAATATAGTTAATGTGTCAAAAAAATTGTAAAAATATAAAAAAAAATAATTTATGTACAACCATTATAATAAATAATGCTAACCTTCATATACTAAAGCCCGATGCCAAAATCTAAGTGGCCACATATATAGATGTTGCGTTAACATCATCTGTGTTTTCCATCTCAATAATTTGTTATAGTAACCAATCTCATGCTAGAAAATATTCATAGTAAAATTACTGACATAATATAATAATCGTGAAGGTTTTTTTTTTTTTTTCTTTAACAGCATAATCGTGAAGGTGTTAAAGTATGGCAAATGATTCTCTAAGTATGTATAATTTAGGCTCAAATTCAAGATTATTTCATTAAGGTGATATTAGTTGATTTAGGCCCTTGTTCACTTCCCTTTGTTGGCTTCTTTTATGTGTACTAATTTATGGTCGAAAGCAATTAACATGAAACTGGTAAAAGAATATTTCCCCCTTTCTTGTGAATGAAGGCAAAAGTATTGGGCATGCCAATGTAAAAGGTTCATATAAATCAATTCATACCTCACTCTTCCCAGTTCTTCTGATATTTGCAGTCACTAATTTTCTACCCTCACTCATCCTTCTACCCTTTCTTCTCTCCCTTGCTCTTCTTCTAGTGAAAGGTTCCTCTACAATATACCAACTCATACCTATACATAATGCAAACATGAAAAAGAGTTCATTAAGGCCTTCCATTCACCACTTCAATGCGTGGTTTTGGCTCTAATAAGTGATATAATATAAATTACTCATGCATTTTGCACAACTAAACCTTGCATGAAAAACAAGATAAACTTAGTACTCACCTTTCATTTTTCTCCTCGTTTTCTGACTCCAATTCTGCCCCATCACGAATTCTTTGATTTCTTCGTGTTTGCTATACCACTTTGACTGAGCGGAAGCAAAGAGCCACGTGGAATTCATTTGCTTGTTGAAAATTCGTGCTGCATAGTATGGTATCTTGAACCCCTTTGAGTTCATGAACTTCAAACAATCCATCAAGCTCTCCTTAGCAAGCCCTTTCATGTCATAAGCTTGTGATCTTCTCCACAAACTCTTACTGTGAGGACGCGCCACACCCGATAGGCACAGTGCTCTAGTGGCATCACTGATGGCACCTTCTGCATCTTTCAGAAGCAAATAGCACTGAGCTCTATTGCCATGAAGCACAATTCTCTCTTTCCTTAGATTTAAAGGGCACAAATCTAAAGCCTCTGAGTATTTCTCAACAGCTTTTTCAATCTCCCCAGCAAAAAATCTCTCACTTCCTTCTTGTTTCAGAACACATGACAAGGCTTCTTTTTCTCTAATTTCCTGCACACTCATCAGCTTCTCTCTCTTCACTCTTTCCACCTTCATATTCCATAATTCTTCTAACCTTCTTCTGCTTCTTTCACTATTCAAACAAAACTCCTTAACCTTGATCTTGTGGTAATCGTGTAAGAGAACCTGCATGATTGTTTTTCCAACGTTGTATTTTCCTTTGAGGTCTCTTAATTCAACCAAATCAGCAAGCGCTGGAGCTGCCGTGTCTATCACTTTGTACCTTGTAACCGGGTCTATGAGAAGTTGCACAAGACTTTCAATAGCCAAGTGTTGCCTTTCATCTGAGGATCTTGACACGTGGCACAAACCCTCTACCACTTCCTGCAAGCTTGCTATGCTTTCTCTTCCCATTTGTGTGTGACACAGAGTTTTCAAAAGTCCTATTCCAGAAGGTGAAGAGGGGTTTGATAGTCCCCCCCACATACCACACAAGTCCTTCAAGAATTTCTTCCTACATATTAACCTGAGAGATCTTTCTCTACATGCAAAGCAGTCTAGGAGAAAGAGAGACCAACACTGAAGCTGGCTGGCCCATTCTTCTGCCTTTCTGTTTTCCAATTCAAACCCTCCAAACCCTCTTGTCAAAAGGTTCCTATGGTACTTCAATCTCTCTGCTTTCTTCAAGCCAACAAAGTCATCATACACCTTGTTCAGACACGTGGAAGCTATATTCATGGCTGCTTCTATGATTTCTACTTCATATGCTTTGACGGCTTCAAAAGTTGCTTCATGGCTGGCTAGATGACCCATTGCTCTAAGTGCAGCCCTTTGTTCAACCCAACTTATCTTACCCCGAAGAAGTTCAAGCAAAGGCTGAACCACTAAGGACTTAACAGCTTTTTTGGCAAACTTGGCTTTGATCATGGTATATGAACCAATGATATGTGCCGCATAGTAGGGTATATAAATGTTCTGGTGCCTGAGAAGCCAACTTCTGTCAGTGACACCTTTACTAATCAGCTTGGCCATGCATGTGAAGATGCCAAGGGAAGGGAATTCAGGGTCGTTTGGTTTAGTCATGGCGATTTTCCAGATCCCACTTAGGACCAGCACATGTTCTTGGTTGTTTCTGAGAGGCATTTGTTTGAAGTATTTAGCTATTTTGGCTCTTCTCACAGAAGGCACTGTTTCAGACAAGATACAGAAGAAACAAGAACAGTTCAATTTGTGACCAGGCTTGTTGGTTGAAATTTCTGGGATTCGGAATTCCATGGATGTGGAATTCAGATATTGAAGCCTTGGATGGTGTTTGTGCCGTAGGGAAGGATGAGCACACATTCAAAAAATATTTTATATAGCATAATTTTTCAGAATTTTTTATTTATCCACTAAATGGAAATCATTAGGTTGGAAAAAGTACACATTTTTACTCATGAAAAACATTATATTATCGTATTGAACTCACCAATTATATTTGATCAAAATGATGTCTTTCTCTATTCGATGTAGCTAGGTTTTGTTACTCAATAATAAGAAAGGATATAAAAAAAATTGTGTTATTTAATTTGTATTTTTAGTTAAACTTCATTTTAGTTTTTACAGTTTCAAATGAATTAGTTCTTAAATTTTAATGTAAATTTAGTCCTCTTCTCAGTTTTATAATAGTACGAAATTGTCACCAAATATTAAGTTTGAATTTAAAATGAAAAACTGAAATCACATTATTAAAAATACTAAATATATTTTAACTATTTAACAATAAATGTTTGTCTTCAGTAAGTTTAATTTATTAAATTTTGGATAAATTTCGTTTTTTTCCTTGATATTTTTAATTATAAAAAAACTTGTAATTAGTTTTTTCCCTAAACATTAATTATAAATTTCACTAACATAATTTACAAATTATGAATACTTATGTAATAAAGATTTTTATATCGATTATTTTTAAAATTTTAATTGATAATATAATTGATATAAATGTACCGAAGTAAAAAGTGAAGACTTTCGATATTGGTCATCTCATTATCGATAGTATATTATCTTAAATAAATTAAAATTGAGATAGACACAACCATCTAGAATGTATTGCTTTTCTTTTTCAAAATGTTTTTTTTTTTTTTCAACAACTTGTAATTACAATAAAATTGCAAAAAAAGATTCACATCTATGGTGGAGGAACAATTGGCGGGTGCAACAAAGGAAGAGAGAATATGATAATGTTGCATCGTGATGTTGAAAAAAAAAATACGAGCAAAAAAGAGAAGAAGAGCAGAGGAAAAACCAGAAGTTCATGCAGGGTAATGTGAAAGTGATGAAAAAATTATTTACATCTCATCTAATATCTTTTTTTTTTTCATATTAGTTCAAATATTAACTGATATAGAAATTAAATATCAATTGATATAGAAAGTTCTTAATTTTTTCACATTAATTGATATAGAAATATTAGTTCAAATATGAACTTATATATAGAAATATCAATTGATATAGAAAGTTCTTTATTTTTTCACATTAATTGATATAAAAATATTAGTTCAAATATGATCTGATACGGAAATATCAGTTACTGATATAGAAATATCAATTGATATAGAAAATTCTTCATTTTTTTCACATTAATTAAAAACCCAACTGATATAAGAAAATATTATATTAATTTTAATATAATTAATATAATATTTTCTTACATTAGTTTACAGGTGAACCGATATAAATATAGTACTTAATATTTACAAAATTATCATTATATTAGTTTTTACACCAGTTTATCTTAAATTAATATTATATAAACAATGTAAAATCACCTTTTCATACTACTGGTGAAATAACTTGTACTCTAACTCTATTTTTATACTTTATATTTTGTATTCTTATAGGTAATACTTTATATCTCATAAAACTATTCATTTTAAAAATCTTTGGATAGAAAACTTTTAAATAGAAACTATTTTTTCAAATTATATCACAAAAATATTAATTTTAATATAAAAACAATTGACAAAATTTATTTTAAATTTGTGATACTAATAATAATTTAGGTGTTGAGATCATGTCCTAAATATGGACAAAAGTTAAATACTTTGTCATGTATAATAATTTATCACATTTGGCTATAATTATTGAAAAAATTGTGTGTTCCCTAAAAGGAAAAGTGGATTATGAATATGTTTACACTTTCACATAAAAAACTAAACTTAATTTCTTCATAAAATAAAATTAATTTATATACAGATTAAAAATAAAATTTTAGATTAAAAAACTTCTATAAGTTCTTGTAGAATCTAATTTTAGTTTAATCTGATCTGCTTTTCTTCTTCTATATAATTGAATGTTTATTTTATTTTTATTTAGCCAGAGTGGCTGCTTGGCTGTGGTATAACAAGTTGAATAGCACATGTTAGACAGTTCAAAAGGTTTCAAAAGCGCCACCTTTGACTGTTTAATCGGTGGGAGGCAAGTTGCTTCTTCAAACAACGGATCCAAAGTTCAAGAAAATTTAACATCCACTCTGTCTTTTAATCACCAACCAAGTAACTTAAAATCTAATAAAATGGCAGAATTTTCTCTTTTCATATTATCCATTCCACCAACTGATCACCCTTTTTTTAGAAATAATTCAATTTAATTTCAGTTTAAATAAAATTTAATTTTAATTAAAATTAATATAATTAAAATTTTATTTTACTATTCTTATTAATCATAATATCATCCAATCAAAATTAATACTTATATTTTCTATCTTAAAGCAACTTTTTACTCAATTAAGACTAATTAAAAATTCTACTGGATTATTCACCTTCTTGACACTTAATTAAATAAAATTCATAAAATTTTGTGAAAACGTATCATTTTGTGAACTCTTGAAGATTATAATCATAATTTTGATTTTAATTATCTTTATCACTAATGTAAAATTAGCCTTTTATAATACACATTTCATATTGGACTTAAAGGAAAAATAAGAAAAAAAATATGTGGCAACATTTTTATAATTAATTGAAACTTTTTTTTTTATACTAGACTGTTTAGGATTCAATGTAAAGCTTAACATTTTCTGAGTTTGATGTAAATATCAACTTTTACATCAAACTCCAAATAGTTAGAGGTAAATGTTAAGTTTTACTTAAATTAGGACTTTCAACTTTCTTCTTTGTCTGGCACAATTTTTTCCTTTTTTGAGTGGCACTATTTGTCTGCGTGTTTCTCGAGGTATTGGAGATTGTGTTTGCTAGTTTGAATGTGTTGGTATTGGTCTTTTGTTATAATAAACGCTTCTCTTATATTGAATTGGAGTTTTTGTGGTTCAAAATGTGCTATCCAGGTATGTGTTTTTATATATCCATTGAATTATTGAAATTGAAATTGTTGTTGTTTTTTATATCACAATCACAATAATAAATAAATGTCTTTATTAAATTTGTTTATTGGTATAATTTTCATTTAATTTAAATTGTGATATTTAGATTGTTAAATTTGATTATTGAAATTAACTTTTTTAAGGAATGAATAATATTATATGATGATTAAAATTATAATTTCTTAATATTTAAAAAATGGTAAGAATTAAATTTATTACTTGTTTCTCATTTAGTATTTTAGTGTAATAGGCAAGTTTATTTATATCACATCATGTATTAGATAAGAATTATCATTTGGATTGGACAAAGATAATACATTTCAACATTAGTTAAAGTCCAAAATTACTTTTATAATTATTAGATAATAATGTGAGTGAAATGTTTCAAGTATTCAAGTATTCAATAATTAAGCTTTACTGTCTCAAAATGACATAAAAAAATAAAAGAACAATGAATAACCTTCCTTCTTGAGTAGAGATAGTGCACTTAGATTTATTTTCTAGTTTAGCTAAATTTTACATTAAAGTGATTTTTTTATTGAACTTTTTTACAAATATTCGTTTATATTATAAGTATATGTCAATTAGTATTTTTCTACATTTAAGGTTTTTGTTTTAAGATAAAATCAATTAAGTTTAAAAAAATGTCCACAATTTACGCGGACCATGCATTTATCGATGTTAATTTTAAACTTTTTTTTTCTTTTTTTATTTAGTATTCATTCACGTCAGTCAATTTAAGATCTGATGTAAATACACATATTTATATTAAATATTTTGTCTGACATAAATTTATACCTCCGACATTCAAATCATACTCTGTTTTGACGTAAATAATCTTAAATAAATAATCCTAAATATATGAGATAAAAAAAATCTCTTTTATACTAATATTCTCTATGTAGATTTTATTAACTTGAGCGCAATGAAAAAAATTATTTAAAATTGGAAAATAATGACACTATACAATCCTGTGATAACCTTATTTGAAGGTAATCTAATAATTAAAAGGAATAAACTGTTATAATGATAAATAAAAAGTGTAAAATGAGAAAATATTAAATGTCAACGGTTGAGACATCAACCTATATCTAATCAAATTAGATTGTAGAAAATATGGTAAAGTAAAATCAAATATCTAATCAATTGAAGTTATTTTTATTATAGTTTTTTTATATATTTCAGAAGGCAAAATGTTCACGTTTGCTATTCACTTTCTTTTAAATAATTTATATATAAATATACTTTGTATACTTTTAAAATAGATAACAAGAATGATTATGGAACTAGCATACACGAAACTGAAGCGTAAGATTAGATCTCCTTTAAACATTCTAGATATGTTTGAAGTCCCTAAAATATACTGTTATTTTCGATTGAAAAATGAGAATGGACCATGACTATTATCTCGACGTATAGACATGATTTTAAGGATTAATTAAAATGTTGGTAATTTAGGATTATTAGTTAGTAATTTCAATTGATGGGTTATTGGTAATTAGGGTCACTTAACTAACCACTCATTAATTGAGGACGTAGGGTTAGTTGATATTGGTAGATAGCAATATTTAAGCTCTTGCGTCAGAACCCATGATAGTATCAATTTTTATGTTTCATCTTCATTAATTTCATGACTGACACTGACAAAATATAAGACAGGGATCTAGACTTACCTGCGAATCACAAATATTGAACACATGGTCCTATTAAATAAAGAAAAAGCTAAATGCAACCGTTAGAAACATACAAGGCTGGATCGGCTCCAAGGAGTATGCTTAAGGAATCAATGACTTTGATTCTTTCTCATCCATTTAGGTTTCTACTTGCCTTTACTTCTTCCTAAGGTTGGTTCATCCATCTATTTAATATCAACAACAATACATATTTCCATGAACAACTAAATAACATCCTAAAAAATATTAAATTAATTTTAAACTATTAGTCTTAATCAATTTTAACACAATGAAAAAAATTACTTTTTTTCTTAAATAAAAATTCAAAAGCGTAATTATTTTTAAAATAATTTAATTATTAATAGAGTTGAATTAATTAATTCTAAGTCGGGATTAATTATTTTTAACAACTTTAATAAAATAAATATTTATAATAGTTTATATTAATACAGTTCATTTAATATTAGACATTAATAAAATTAATTTAGACAACTTTAAAACTATGTTAATTATTTTTAATAAATAAAAGTATTTATATTAGTATCATTAATTTTAAATTAGTTATTATTAATCTTATTTATTTAAGTTAGTATTTGTTAAGTTGACACTAATATTAATTATTTTATTATTTATTTAAGTTATTATAGATTAAGTTGACATTAATATTATTTATTTAAATTGATATCGATTTGGTTGACACTATTTTATATATTATAAATTTATGTATCTTAATGATAACGGATAATAAAAAATTATTTTAATCTAAAAAATCAAATTTAAAAGTAAAAAAAAAAAGCGCCACAGAGGTAGTTATAAAGAGTCAATCTTTTAACCAACACAAAATAATGCTAATTACGAGTTAGCATAGATTTTCTTGTGATATATACATAATGCTTCCTACATTGTTCACAATTTACTACGAGGACATGCTTTTTCAGCCCTTTACAGAGTTGAAGAAGCTAGCAGTGACATCAATTGATTTTAGCCTTCTACATTATGAGAGAGTTGATTATTTCCCTGGTTGATTTATCCGTATACATCCTTATTTATATGGGTGATTGCCCGTAAGAACTATCCAAAGTCATAGACTTCTTTAACCAACAGTTTGGTGCCAAAGAAATTGGTACCCTCTAGTATTTTCTACTAACAGGAGGAACTGATTTTTCAAATGGGTCCTCACGCCAAAGAAAATAAGGGTGATGATATTTTAATATCATTATTCATCTTTTACTTCCATTTAACACTGACATATATTATTATTTTATTTATATGTAATATTTTATTAATAAAAACATATTAAATGAGAGTCTTTTGTAAACAATAGTGTGAAACTGATATTTTCCTTTCATGCCTAGATCTCTTTACTGATTCAAGGATTTTAGTTGCAAGCCGTGCAAGTATCCCATTGGAGCCTAGTACTCAATTGTACCATGATGACAATCCACTTCACTTAGATGTTGGAGAAGACTCAATAATATAACCACCACCACCTATGTGTTCCAACAATTGAGTCTAATTTTGTCATGTTCCTATGACATACTATAAGGTTCACCATATATTGAGAGACCTAAAGGGGTGCCTAGGTCATCAAACATTTCCCAAGGATCTTCCTTGTTGGCTCACTGCTTTCAGTTGTGCTGATTATGGAAGGTTCTCTCATTAGGTGAAAATTCAACTAGCATCAAATGTGGAGTTGCTAGATCCTTATCAAAAGTTTAATACAGCACTTTGGTAGCAGCTACAAGTTAGTTAAGGCTACGAACCAAGTGTTCATAGAAACTAGCTAAATTTTTTTTCTATGATAAAGAACATGGTTTGACATCACAAGAGAACCATTATCATGCTGCCTCTCAACTCTGCTAACCAAGAGGTTGACATCTTCATAGAGACCATTCATCTTGCTTCATTCCATATATTCAAGCTTGGGATGATTGGAATATGCATACCACTTTAATTAAAAAATAAATAAAGTAATTGAAATTCAGTGTTTAAATTTCCCAGAAGGCTTATAAACATTAACTGTAACACTTGATTATAACTTAAGAATTTAATAATTTAAACATACACCTTAAAATATATAAATATAACTATGCAATGTTATGTAAGCAATTTGGAAAATGTTAAACTTTGAAATGTAAAAATTGTAACCTGTGCATAGTTTCTTTTTATATTTGTATATTTAAAATTGTGCAGGTTTAAATTATGAAAATAATAGTTTCACACTATTCAAAGAAAAAGTATTTACTTAATAAATCTTAAACAATAATATGCAGCAGTACTTAAAGTTAAAAAAAAAAAATATATATATAATTAAAATTTTAACATTTTTTAGGTTATTAAGTGGGTTTCATAATATCATTACCCTTAAATTATTAAAATACCATATTTGGTTAGTTTTTGATGAATTGGTTTTTTTTCAGTCTTAATATAATAAATAAATTTTAACTAACTTTGTTTTATTTAATAAAACTATCTCTAAAATATTCTTTAATCGAGTTTTATTTTCAAACTCTCTCTTTTATTTTACATTATTCGAAAAAGAAACAATATTTCATAAAAAATATTTATTTAAATTAATTTATACAATTATATGTATATATAATTATTTTTTTTATAGTAAAATAGAATGCCAGCTTATTTTTATGTAAGCCATCTCATGATATTATGGCATAATAGAACAATATATTCATATTTTGTAGTTCATATATGAAAAAAAACTATAATGTGCAATGAATCAATTAAGATTTCACCATGAAGAGCTATTCAAATTATAAAATCATGATGGCTTCATATGGAGTCCTTGTATAAAATATTTAATTGCAAGCCAATCATCTAGCATATTAATAGTGTCAATTAAGCAGATATGCAAATATATATATATATATATATATATATATATATATATATATATATATATATATATATATATATATATATATATATATTTTTTTTTTTTTATTTAT
>Ga0099825_1000819_pt1 | contig 36453 bp, 14 predicted proteins | sample SiratroredBW_FD_76838 | JGI IMG/M metagenome (GOLD analysis project Ga0099825, IMG submission 76838) | Root nodule microbial communities of legume samples collected from California, USA - Siratro red BW | ecosystem: Host-associated > Plants > Roots > Nodule | place: USA: California | collected...
AAAAAAAAAAAAAAAAAAAAAAAAAAAAAGATTAAAAAAAAAAAAAAAAAAAAAAGAGGATTGCAAACATTAATTTTGTTTCATGCTAGGAAAGTCTATACAACAGAACCCTTTATGTTTAACCGATATTGATGGAAAGGTATTGAAAAGAAAAGAAAGAAAAGACTTACATATGGCTTTTACTGACTTAGAAAAAAAAAAATATGATAGAATGTCAAGTGTTGTGGTAGGCTTTAAAAAAGGAAAGTGTTCTTTTCCTGACTTATATTCAGGCTATACAAGGCATGCCTATAACAACAAGATATGCATTACATATGAATTAAAAGAATCAGAAATTTAATTACGCAGAGTACAAATAGAGAGAGCTTGCATGCAAACAGGTATGTGCACACACATAAAGAAACTTACCTTTTTAAATTCCACCCTGGGAGGAGGAGGCTCCTGGTAGAAGCTTGGCATTGGAGTTGCTTTAAATCCTAAACTTTTTCTAAGCATCTTAATCTCAGCTTCTTGGGTCTCCTATAAAAGAAGTTAAAGGTTGGTATGATTAAAAGGCAGCATCTGCAAGTTAAATTTCCGCCTAGATATCAAATATTATCACCTTGGTTTTCGCTTGCAGGTTACTCTCCTCCACTTCCTTTGCATGAATCTTTTCCTCAAGCTTAGTGTAGAACTGGCCACCATGATAACATTTTTTTTTAACTGAGATATTCAAAAGAATGGCAGAAACAAGTAACGATTATATACCTCTCTTCTTCTCTCAGCTCGCTCATCACACTTGAAGCTGAATCCATAATTTGGGAGCATCCCTACCCTACGAGGTTTGGCATCTTCTGCAGTAGGACTTATAACGGGATTAAGGATAAAGCATAATCATACATTTTTCTCACACAAACTTAGAATATAAATATAAAATATTCAAATCAGCTCACCATTTCCAGTCACAAGAAGAAAAAACGTTCAACCATAAAATAAAAAAAGGATACGAAGACGATTCTGGTTCTCCTTGAAGATTAAGATTATCAGGGGGCCCTTTCTTTGATAATCGTGGTCTGGTCTTCTCCCTGCTTCCGATGAAGTAAAGTCCAGTAGTCAATTAATGAACATAAGGATTATTCATACCCCATCATTCTTCAACTAGAAAAAATCAAACAAAACTGAAAAGCAGTACATACATTGATGCTTCAGAAGGTGCCACGTTAGACTTTCCAGGGTGCTGAAAGCATAAAATGTAAGATCTATCAGGGAGTGCAAAAACTGTAACTTCGATTAATCAAAGCCAAAATGATAAAAAAAGAGACCAAGGGCGCATAACTATTTGAATCCCTGACCATCTATGAAAATTTTCACAAACAAACAAAGATAACTACAAATTTAGTTTACCTTCGATAGTCGAGCCTGCTTGTCGCTCACTGATCTAGTTTTAATAGGCTGTCTTGGGATAGATTCTGAAGCAAAAGTACCATTGGAAACAGTAGATGCTACCTCTTCATCTTTTCCATCTTTGCTCTTTTTAGTTGAACTCGCATGAACACCTCTGGGGCTAGGTGACTTTGCATTCTTATTCTTGACAGGACCTTTTCCTGCTTTTAATTGCTCTGTCTGGTCTATGATTTCTGGTTCCTCTTCCTAGCATTAAGAAAACAAATGAGATGAGATAATAATTTGAATAGTATTAATGAGTTAATTAAACCAATTCAAGGGGGAAAAAATCCTCTCACCTCAGAAATGGCGACATTGTTCACAGATATGTAGTCATTTGATCCTTCCTTGATTTCTGCCTTGGATGAGTAATCAGTTGCAGTGCTATCATACTGGACGAAATTTTCAAAACTTCCATTTGGAACTTCAGTTTGTGTAATTTTAGTGACAGCAGGGTCTACATTTGAAGCAATACCATCCTTTCCAGAGTTAGACAGTTTGCCATTAACACCATTTTGGTGGACCTCTTCAAGTCCATTGGCTGGTAAAAGGTTGCTTGGATCCATCATTCAAGCCAAGCTACAAGTTTCATAAAATCAGTGACCGGCTACTTAAAGATAGTTTAACACAAGAGTGAAAGGGAAAAACTGAGATCATACAGAACAAGATTGTTCATATGAAAAATTCATCATTTGTAATGTAAGCCAGAATGGTTTCAAAAAAATACCTAGAAAATCTTCATAGACCTTTTTTTACAATCAAAAGGGAAAGACAAATTCAACAGCCTTTGTATCCTAAGGGAATGCGAGTTACCAAATTGAAGAAAAAACCGTGGGAGTGACATGTAAAAACAGCATGGCTGTCAGGTAGTGCATGAGTTACTTTCCAGTCAAAATGGTGAAAGCAACATAACAACAAAATAAATACAGTAATAAAGAATATAAGCAGGGTACTTCAAAAGCATAGACATTAATGAGTAATGTGGAACACCCTAGGTCTAGGTAGAGAATAGGATGCATCTAATCTCCACTTGGTGGCCAAGTGCATGAAGACAAATTATGAAAAAGGAGCCAAATAAAAAAAAAAAAAAGTAATTATCTATGAACTAGCATAACAAAATAAGAAGAGTTAACTGGCAAATCAAATCACGGGATCGTAAAACAAGCCAGATTAGTATTCTCCACTGCACTCCCATTCCAAAAACAAAACTTTGATCCCAAAAAAGTGTCACCCAACGAGAAACAACTAACAAAGCTCCATTTTGCCACAGAATACAAATCAACAAGTACACTACCATCTTAACTAAAGCACAGGACTAGACAAAAATGAGATTTTGATGTGTTCCCAGAAATTATTACCTGAGGGGTCAGTGTCAAGAACCGAATGGCATAGTGGGTGCAGAGATCTGGGGAACGGGGGATCCGAGTCCGACCAACAAGATCCGAAAGATTCAAACTGTGGTAGAAGATGTTGGTGACGCTGATGCTTTATCTATTATTATTTTTTATTCTTAAAAATAAAATAAAATGAAAATAGGGAAAAAGAGAGAAGGAAGAGAGTATAAGGTTGAGAGTGAGAAGAGAAGTGTGGTGTAGCAGACAACGGTTTCCTTTCAAATCCAAATGCTGATTTTCAATTTCCAGGTCAGGTCAAGTCGCTTTCTCTACGGTACTCACGTTTTACGGTTACATCAAGTTATTTCGTTACTGCTTACAGCCTTTAATCCTCTTGTAATCAGGGAGTTTTTTTTTACAGTATTTGAGTTCCTATATATTCTTCCAGGATGAACTTTGTTAACAGAAATCAGAAAACTGCACAAAATTTAATCAATCAATTTAAATTTAAAGAAATATAATTAAAATTAAGTTATATTTTGTGATATGTATTTTATGATAAATAATATCAATATATAAATATATTATTATGTTAGAAAAATATTATTTATTAAGTTAAAATTTGTATTATTGTTACATAATTATCTTAAAAAATATTTTAAGAGAATAATATAATATTGAATTGAAACATCGGAATTGTCCTTAAAATATATTATATTTTATTTCTTAAATTAAAAATTGTCCAAAGTCTTTTTGCATAGTCTAACTAAAATAAATTGGTTATCAATACTTTGCAATAAACCAAATAGTTATAATGTTTATGTTTTTAGAAGGTTAAGATGAGATTCTCTATATAAGATTATGTATTCTCCATTTATTGATTTATTTTGAAAGTCTTTGTTGATCTTTGACATTAGCATTGCATGTAGATTGTAACTAATAAAGTTAGAGTGTGTATTTAAGGTGGTCATATACTGATAAGTGTCTGTTTATAATGTGTCTATTTATTTATATTGTGTCTTAATGGACTTTTATCTTTTCATTTATGAGAATGACTCATTTATTTTAATTTTTAGTTTATCACGTCCTAAGCAAGGTAATCAGTTTTATGTGATCATTATTGCTAAATTAGCTGCAGAATCGTCAATTTAATAATATTACAATTTTAAAATTAACTAACATTTCTCGACTTCTATTATTAAAATTAACTAACATTTCTCGACTTCAAATTAAGTAGGATAGTGATGATCTTAATTTTTAAACTATGTTGGCTTTGAATGTTCTCAGTCGAAAGGGTCAACAACAATTGATCCACCTTAGACCACTCTACCTCAGATATTGTACGATGAGTCAAGAAAGAAAATTTAATTTCTTTATCATCATGTTGTTCGATTCTCCAAAGTTAATCGCAGGATCAAGTTAAATTTTATTTATTTGTTGACATGTTGCCGAATGATTCGAGGTAAATTTAAAATACCACTAAGAACTTGTTTTGTTGTCATTAAGTTTAGATCTTATAGGTAAACTTTTTTTTGGATAGCATGAAAATAAAAGGAAAGACAGAATTTTAAGAAGAGTGGAAATAGTGTTGGTTGTTTAATTAAATAAAAATAAGGTGAAAACTTTTAGTATTTTTTATTTTATTTCTCATATATCTTTATTTATTTATATATAGAGAAAAAAAGGACAAGAATAACTTTAACTTATATATTTTTTATTGAGTTAACACTAATTACCTTCATCTTATCAAAAGTCTCTTTAGATTATATCAATAAAATAATATAGGTTATGAACTCCTAACTGTAATAAGTGTTTAATAATGTATAAAATACAGCTATCAACTAACATAGAATTGTTTAATTTTAATTAACATTCTTGAAGTTCAAATTTTCTATCTCCCTCCCTCCTTTAATTTTCAAACACTATTACCAGGTCAATAAAAATGCAAGTTGCCCCTTCAGTACAAGTTAGAACATTCAACTCCTGAATTACTTGTTTTTCCACCTCACACCAGAATTCACCATCTTGACGTATGCATTTTTGAAATCTTCAAAGAACAGATTCTCACTGTCGGCGTATTTTTTAATCCATCTGTTCAATCAATGGAGCTGTCTTAAGTTATGAACACAAAGGAACATATAATTAGCAGAAATATACACATGCGGTGCACCGGGATATGTAACGTGCAAGTGATTTTTTTTAGTCATCAATAATAAGATATAATAAAATGGTCCACCAAAAAGTTTTGCTAAAATCTTTCTCTCCAAAATACATGATTGATGGACATTTTTATGGACAATACTGACTCGAGTTTACTTACAAGACTATATTGTTTTCAGAACATCGTTGTTTGCTTACATGGACAAAAAGGAATCAGAAATGAGTCCCTAGGCCAACAAACAAATTTGAAAAGGAGCATGCAGGCTCGGGAACATGACCTTAGTGTTAGAAAATTGACATTTCGGATTTCAAGTTTAGTATTGAGTGTATAAACTCGTGCTCCAGAGACAAGGATCAGGTTTACAAGGGCATGAAAATATACAAATTATAGTATCAGAAATCTAACTGAGATAACTTATCCATTACCAATTGATATGCAATTGTTACTTGTTTTCAATTGATGAATTATTTGCCTTACCAGTTATTTTCCTGAATTTTGGAAAATAAGAAAAGGAAATGCTTCTCATTTTAATTGTTTTATCTTTTCAGATAACTGAACATTACTATTTAACACTTTTGAACTAAAATTTTAGTGCTCGGCCAGAAAAGGAAAAAAAGTGAGGGCCAAATTCATATAGGTGTAGCATAAGAGGTTGTCAAGAGATACGGAACCTTAAGCATTCATCATCCTCAACAAGGGCGTGATCTGAAGGAAGGCCAATCATACTAGACATACCACCTGTGCATAAAAGAGAACAGGCAGATCACAATTATAATAATTAAAAAAAATGATAAAAACAAACCAACAAACATGTGAGGTCTATCCAGAAAAATGATTGTAGAGCTGCCAATTTGGCCTGAGCCAACTTTACCGACAATAACAGATATTAATGTCATTTGTAGTAGTTTATGGAAAGACACACTTGATGCCAAAGAAACTGAAAAACTTGATTGGAACATTAAGATCCAGAGCACACTAGACACAAATTATGTATTACTCCAGTGGCTAAGCCTAACAAAGTAACAAGCATTCAACTCCTGCATTTCCTTATTGTTTGCCTCAGAAAACAATGATGGTTGCAAGTTTACAACACATAAACAATGTTTAGAGGAGATAAGCTGTAAAATTACCTGAAGACGTCCATGGCTTCTCCAAAAGGACCTTATAATATGAATTATCAAAAGAATTTGGGCTTCCAAAACCTTTGCTTCCAATAGTGTGGGCCCCGGACAATGCCACTAGCTCTTGTGTTCTATGGAAGAAAAGCACCAAGAGGATAAGGATGCGTAAACAAATTAATTCAGGTAAATTGAAAAGTTTGTACAATAACTGATAGACCAGTGATTTTTTGGTCAGTAAATCACTACATTTATTGCCTTGTTAATCTGGTCCAGAGTTAAGAATTTATAAGATATAATATTTAGTTAGCCTCTGTAGTGTTAAGATTCTCGTGTAATGAGCAATCAGACAGCTATTAGATGATGTATAGCTACAAATAAGAACAAATAAATAACACTTAACAGAACACAAATACAAAGTAAATTAGAAGTTTTCCTCATACTCACGATAAGCCTTTGCTCTGGAAACATTTCTTCAAAGCAGAAGCATTAAGAGATTCCTCAGGGAGTCTTCCTTCTGGATCAGGCACCCTGTCATTAAAATGAATGCAAATATTATTTGACAGAAAACAAAACCAGGTTTCTTCGTTATGTGAAAACCAATGAGTTAAATTCCTTTGGAGGATTTTCTTTCTCTTCCTGCAAAATGGTTGATTATTCATTAAACAAGAGATTGAACATAATTCAATAATTGGATAAAAAATATTTTCAGAGAACCTAATATACCAAAACTAACATTTAACTGCTTGTTTTTCTTCCTGTTAAGAAAAAACCAGTTGCCAAGTCTACTAGAAACCTAGCATCTTACAGTGCATCTAGCCTGCCCAGTGAAACTTGGATAGGTGGACCTCCACATACTTCAACTGCTTCAGCTCCAGCCACGGCAATCATGTCCGCCCAAGATACTAAGAAAGGTAAATGAAAACGTGTTAGTCTACACCAAATCACTTACTATTAGCAGCAGTTACCAGATAGAAGAAGAACCTGGTTGGATAGCATCTATCTGAGTCTTTGCTTTTTGCAGAACCTAAAATATACGTCATACATCCACTGAGATATTAGCTGGCTGTTAAATGTAAGATAAAATATTTATCTTAATGATAAAGTAATTTAGACTATAGAACATACTATCATGTAGAATTCTTCAAAATAGTAACAGAAAGAGCTGCGATAGAAGAGGGATAAAAAAATAGTGAGACAGAGCATGCCTTTACTGATTTTTTCAGGCCAGCATTTTCGGGTCTTTCAAGTTCATAGACTATAGAACCATTCATACCACCTGCAAAAGAATGCAAAACATCCGAAAAAGTTATCACTACCACTATCCAGGCTTTTTCACCATGCTAGCGAGGATTGGTTTAGCGTTATGCTCCTGATGCCAAATTGGATGATCAAGAAAGCATGTGGAGTAGTCGATGCAAGCTTAATTAAAATTTATACTATCATCCCGAAGTAGGACTAGCTACATATTTAACCGGAAACAAATAATATATGCATAGACAGTGTAAAGGTCATTTATACTATCATCCAATCCGTTAAAATTACAAACCATCATATATAAACTAATGATAATTTCTGGTTGGTTGACACTGACACAACATGCCAATTAAACACTTTAACCAGTACCAAAACCGAAGATAATTTTCAAACCTGATAATATCCAACCGTTTCAGACAAATATCTCACTTTCATTATACACAAGACAGTAAAATTCCATTGGGTTTTGCTAGAAAACTGGAAGGACTGCTAAAATTAACAGCAACTTTGAGTCATAGGACAACACAAGTAACATACCTGTGTTGTCATCGATGTCAAAGGTTCCAGCATCGTGGAAAACCAATCGAAGCACCCCAGCTGCCTTTCCCTTAGACAACACCTTCCTCACCTCTTCTTTAATGAGAAGATACTCCTTTGCACCTGCCCTTCAATGGCCACAATGCATTCAAGACATTAGTGTAATACTGTGATTGCGAATATTTTCATGCGCAACATCCAAAGTTAATTATATACATACTTACTGCAAGGCGTTGGCTGGGAGACAACCTACGAGAGGAAGAAGACATGGCCACGTGACTATGCAGATCAGCTCTCTCCTGCTTCTACTAGAAACCGCTAAATCTGCGATTTACAGTTACCGTTTTGAGAAATTGTAAAGTATAAACGCAATAACAACCTTTGTCCGAGAGAGTTTTTGGTTTAAGGTTGTTGTCTTGTCTCACTCACCTGAAGAACCATTGTCGGGGCGGAACTTGACATTTGAGAAAGATGAATGTTGGGATTTGGCGGGAAAATGGGTTTTGGACTCACCTGAAACGGTGCCGATTGAGCACCGCACAACGTGCTTACTCACACCTAATCTCATTATCGCTGCCCAACGCCACACACTCCAACGCACCTTCTTTCTGTCACTTATTTCTTTTACACTTTCATTGTTTTCGTATCAAAATTAACATTATACTAATTTGCAGTAGATACATTTTTTTATATTTTTAGCTTTTTATAAAAAAATATATCTCGATAATATTTTAAAATTAAAAAATAATTAATTATTATCCTAATTTTATATTTACAAAACCGTTTCTTCTCTTTTACGAATAATAAATAATAAACTTTCCTTGCTACTTACTTCTCTCCAAGCTGCTCTTCACGTTTATATTTATTTTTTTATTTATATAGATAGATACACAGGGACAACAAAGCTGCATAAAACTTTAAATGCTTACATTATAATTTGTTTTCTAAAATATAAAAGTTTCCCAATATTAGAATAACAGAATATTTCTAAAATAAACCGTGATAGAAAAAAAAAATAGAAGAATATATTCTAAATAGGAAATAGAAATATTTACCTTTTTTGAAGGCCACTGTTGTGACGGAAAAGGAACCATTTCCAAGTTAAAAGTCAGAAAATATATTCCATTTGAATCTATCACGAATCTTTTATGGATACTCCAAATATGAAAAAGTATTCACCATATTTGTCATAAAGCATCCAGTTATTTTTTACTTTTTAAGACAATTCGATGACTAGATACGATTTCTACACTTGTAGGAATAAACTTTGGTACTTGGATTGTCTTTTTTTTTTAAGCGTTGTTTTACTGTTGTTATGATGGTGATGATCGAAAATGAATATGTTTGGAAGTGAGTGTATAAAGAATGAAGAAAAGAAGGAAACATAGAAATGCAGGGTGATTATGACTAACTATATATATTACAAAATTTGAGGAAGTTAAAGAAAATGTACAAGAGGGGGAAGCATGAGAAGCCACACAGAAGAGTAGCTAAACCTGCATGGCTTTCTGCTGCATTAGATACTAGTTTACTGAACAACACACGACAGAAAAAACAAAGACGCAGGAACTGTTATCTAGGCCCTGAAAGACGAACCGCAGAGAGGTAAGCATCACTGTTACAGTCTGAGGGAGCAGAAGAGGTGGCCCCTTCACTGGAGGATTTGAACACAGCGGCATAAAGGCGAGAACCCAAGAAAGAACTGGTTGGTGGCTTAGGAACAGTACAAAGACCCTCCAACATTTGCACAACTCTACTCATAGATGGTCTCATTGACATGTCTTCCTGTATGCACCACAACGCAACTTTGATAGCACATTGAAACCTGTCATCGCTCTCGTCAATTTTCAACTCCGAGTCAAAAATATCCCTCAGCTTCCCTTCTTCCATCATTTTAAAAGCAAAAGTGGGGAAATGGGATTTCTCTGAAGACTCACTAGGATCATAGTTTTTCCTTCCCCCTATGATCTCTAACAACACCATCCCATAGCTGTAAACATCACTTTTCTCTGATATAGCGTAGTTTGTTATCCACTCCGGCGCAAGATAGCCCCTGGTGCCCCTCAGTGTCGTGAAAACATGGCTTTGTTCTCGATTCATGAGCTTAGCCAGCCCAAAATCCGAAACCTTGGCCATGAAGTGTTCATCCAGAAGAACATTTTCTGGTTTGATGTCACAGTGAACAATCTTGGAGTCACAATCTTCGTGCAGATAAGCAAGCCCTTTTGCTGTTCCTACAGCAATATTGAACCTAGTATCCCAATCCAACAGAAACTCGCCTTTGTTTTTCTTGAATATCCATTTATCCAAGGAGCCATTAAGCATGTACTCATAAGCAAGAAGCCTGTGAGTTCCATCAGCACAGAATCCCTTAAGCCTAACCAAATGGAGGTGATGAATGCTGCCAATGATGCTAACTTCAGCCCTGAACTCCTTCTTTCCTTGTCCAATACTTTCCAATTTCTTCACTGCTATTTGAGTTCCATCTGCTAGAACTCCCTTATACACTGACCCAAAACCCCCTTGCCCAAGCTTCACAGAAAAGTTATTAGTGGCCGTTTCAAGGTCCTTGTAGCTGTAACGGATTGGCATACCAGTTAAATTCTCCAAGAAATTGGCCTCTTCTGAACCATCTGTAGGAGACTCAGGCACCCTTTGCTTTCTTCTTCGGTATCTAACTCCCCAAAAGACCAGACCGCAAATGACAAACAAGGTTACTATGACAATGATCACAACAACTATGGTGTGTTTATTGCCACTTCCACCGCCCCCAGAACCCGAGCCAGAAAGTCCTTCTCTCGAGACCTTGATATAAGAAACATAACCAGGATCAGAATCAGGTTTCTCAAAGCTTCCTACACTGTCCAACAAGAAACATTTCCCCGAACTTCTGTGGAAGAACATAGCAACGCAGGAACAGTTTCCATGGCAAGATGTTTGGCAACCAGCCAAATCGGTTTTGGAAAACGGTTGAAGGAATTGAAGCGCAAAGTAATCGAGTCCGTCATCAGCTTTAACCAACTGAATGGATTTTTCTGAGTCACCACCGCAAGGAGAGTCAAAACCAGTTTTGCAACTAGGAATAACAGAAGGGCAGCTACACCTGTTAGCCGTGCATATGGAGTATGCACCACAAGGTTCTGGAGTGCCGCAAGGATCTTCGGGAATTTTTTCAGAAGCAGCATTTGACACTCCACTGCCGAGGGTATAGAAGGTGATGAAGCCATCACTCCCCAAAACAGCAATCCAAGTCGCATTTGAGTCTGGACCTGAAGAGAAAATGAACTGCCACAACAGCGATTTGCTCTTGTCATAAAACCTCCATGAGTTTTTACTAATGTTTGCTGAAGCAACTTCATCGCCGCCCTTGTTGATGATTCTGCGGCTGTCCGTCTGCATAGTCCAATAAGGCTGCGGAGTTTGAAAACCTGCGGAGAGAACAACAATACCAGACTTGATCTCAAGAACATGGGTCAAGCGGTTCGCGCTAGGATCACTGACGAGCTTCATTCCCTCTGTGAATTCCTGAGCTGGCAGCAAAGTATCTGTTGGATGGCTGAAACTTTGCCAAATCTCTGTGCTATTATCACTCCCAAGCAAAACCAAATTCCCAGTGTCACGCAATTCCATTGAAGAAACCCCTTTGCCGCTTGTGTTGGTAGACCAGACCACGGTTCCGTCTTTCTGCAAGAAGGCGTTGCCCTTGTCATCAAACACAAAATTGTCTGAATTAGCAACAGGAACTGCTCTATTAGCAGTCCAAACGACCCTGGAAGTGGCCTCGTGGATGATTGAAAGTAGAAACTTGGTGGTGTCATTCACTGTGGTGGCAAAGCCAAAGGAAAATTGTCCCTCGTTTGATACGAGGAATTTGCCATTTCTGTCAATCCAATTCATTTGAGAACCCCTTATTACGGGTAAGACCCTTCCAGTATATTGATTCGCAGCTAAACAAAATTTGCACAAAAGGAAAAGGGTGCCCACAATATGCAAGAAAGACCGATGTTTTCCCATGTTCACTCAACAACGAATGGAAATCAAAAGTACAGGAAAGAAATAAAATTCATCTGAAAGAAAAGGCAAAAAAAAAAAAAAAATCTAACCGCTAGCAGTATGAGCCCAACATCCCAAAAGAGAATAAGAAGTAAAGAGAAGATCTTTCTTGCAGTTTTATCTTTAATTTAATGGTGTGTAATAGAAGGAGAAAGAAGAAAGGAGAGAACATGAACAAAAACCAACGGGGTAAGAAAAAATAGAGGATTGACCAATGAAGAGGAGTAAAAGATGAATTTTAATGCAAGGAATGGTGATTTAACACGTGAGATAATGAAAAGGAGTGTGTGCATTGGATGAGAGGGGGATTGAAAAGGAAGTGTGCAACGGAAGTGTGGATACGGCACGGTGAGATTGTGGCTACGGAGGAGAGGAGAAGAGAAGAGAAGAGAGGAAAAAGAAAGTCAAAAATGACAACTGGAGAAGTAGTGATTGTTTGACCGTGAGTCTATCTGTCTGAGTGTCTGTGGCACGTGAGAGCAGATAGATCAAGTTGCAATGAAAGGGATGAAGCAGAACAAGCACAGCAATGAATGAATGCGTTTGTACTTGTATGTATATAGCAGCATGGTGGATGGAAATGGTTCCAAAGTGGATCTGACTTTGGTTGCCTCTGTACTTTACAGCTAATTCTGGTTTTGGAACCGTGAAAAGCATTTAAGGAACCTGTCTTCTGTCTTTTTAAATTCATTTTTTTTGGATTCATGGATTCACCCATGATTCCATAACAATCACTTCTCAGAAACTAATAACCTATTTCTAAGCCACCCTTTTATTTTACATCCCACTTCTAATTCCTACATGATTTCTTAACATCAACAGTTTTTTCTTTTTTTCTTTTCCTAACAAGTTTATGATCACATTTTTTTCATTAGTCAAGATAATTCTGTCCCGCATTGACAATATTCTATTTTTTAATGTTCATAGTTAAATTAAACAACTCTGTGATGGATTCATCGTTTGGTGGTTGTGTTCTGATTCTTTTGTACGCAGAAAACAACTTAAAAAATATTTATTTTATTGTTGAGAGGACAATGATTAATGGTTTTCAAATAAAAAATTATCAAAAGTACGCTTAATGATCTTGTAGGTCTGTTTTTAAAAAATTAATTGGATCTTTAATTTTTAATAAAGTAACAATATAATATTTTTAGTCCAATTAATAACAAAATTTTAAAAAATAAATAGTAATGATTTTAATTAGGTATAATATAATTTATAACAATTTTAAGTGATGATTTATAAAACTATCAACTTCAATTCCAACTGAAACAATAATTACATTATTGTATTTTTAAAGATTAAAAAATTATTAATTAAAAACTTTAAAGAATGTTATTGAAGCAAAATATATATTCGATTGGATTTTAATTTAACAACTTTTCAAGTGGCTCTTTAATTAAAAAAAAATAACCTTCATTTTTTTTTCCTCTAATTGTACTCTCATGCAATCAGCATGTGAAAAATATAGTGAGCCTTTAAAGAATGCAGGAAGCCTGATTTTTGTAATAAATATATCAACAATTAACAAGATGAAAGGAAAAAGATAAGGATAACTTCTACTAGGATCCAAAGCCAAAGAATAAAAATAAACCATTAAAAATAGAATCTTGATTATATGAAAGGTAGAAACAAAGAAATATTATGTGGTATCACATAAGAAACAAAGAAATAAGTAGAAATTGAAATTATCGCTGCATAACAAATGGAGTTTCTTAAAAATTAAAAGAAACCTTGCGAAAAAAATACAATTGAAACAAAATTATGCAGAAAGATAATCAATCTAAAAGAGATAAATAACATCACATTCTTTATGTTCACACACTTTCATATTAAAACTACTTATACTAACTCTTGGATCACACGAAATCAACTAACTTGGAATTGATAATTTTGGATGAAGTGTCACGCTTATTCCTTTATCATTTGCCACGTATTTTGCTGTCTTGGTTTTACTATTTTTCTAAACAATCCTTGTTGCACCTATGCTCCTCGTACAAGATAAATTAACTTTAATTATATCTAAATTCATCATTAATAATATATTTTATTTATATTTAAGTTCTGAAATAATATGTATAATTTACTCCAGAACATAAATAATGGGAGCCATGTATATGTAAATTGTTATGTATATATACACAATTCTTCAATTGATTATAGTTTATGCATTTTCATTAACACGTGTCAGAGACACCTATATGTGAAGTGATTCATCATTCATACGTATGCATTAGCCAATAAAAACGTTGGAATAATCGGTTATTATATTTTATTGCTAATGCAAATAAATCCACAATACATGCACTGTTTAGACAGATAGTATTATAATGCAACCTGCTTTCTAACTTTTTTTTTTTTCTCTCTCTCTCCTTTTACTTCAATTGCAATTTATTGCTACCTGTGGTTCGTGTTGAAGGACTGTGGGACCCGAAAGATTAAGTTAAATTAACTATGAGTATGTAAGATAATTGTTTTAATAGTACTTTAGTTTAAAAACTCCATATTTCTGATTATAAAATGTTTTTTATTGATTTGAACGAGTAAAATGGTACTGTATTATTTTTATATTAGGTTTCATTTATTTGAGGACAAAGCATTGTGACTGCAGTGGTAAAAAACTTAACGAGTTTGGTTTATATTAATGCAAAGTTGGACGAACGTGAGGAGAGCGTCAAAGTTGGTGCAACATATGAAAGTGGAAAATGCTGAGTAGATCCATTTTTCTATTGTAAGTTCTCTTCCATTGTTCAGCTATTGTTCTCATAAAATAAATCTTTTATTTTCTAATATGAACCTGGTTTCCTTTATTCCATGTATAGAGTCTTCTGTTATAACTTTTTTTATTTATAAAACTCGAATTTCAGATACTATTTAAATATATTGAATTCAATATCATATTAATCAAGTATTTAATGGTATATGAAATTAATTTGTTTTTCTAAAGAGAACAAAACACACATCTTTTAAAGTTAATGATTGAGTTGGAAGATAAGTAAATTTTGTTAATCTCTTTGGTTTTTTATAGACAACATCAAATATAGTTGTCAAAAACTTCCATTCTTAATTAACTTGAACAGTTCCATCATGATTAGTTATAAATAACAAGCTTTAGATAACTTAGTTTCATTTTCAAAAAGCTTATGAAATGATTCATTGAAAAAATAACGTGAGTAATAATTCAATATTTTTTATTTTTCTTATATCTGAAGTTGTTCATATTGTGTAGAGAATATTTTTTGTTTCTTGAGTTATTTTTACAATTTGATGAAGATGATTTGGTGTAAATTATATTTTTTTCCTTGAAATATTTTTTTATATTCTAGAACAACATTATCAATCTTTATATCATTGACAATTTTATCTACAACAATATTATTAGTAATTTCTTCATTCTTTTCATTTATCTGCTTGTATCATGGAGGAAATTTATATTTTGAAGAACATTTATCAGTTGTGTGATACAAGTCACGAAAATAACTGCATCACTTTCTATTGTTGTATTTTAGCTTCATCCATTTTTTAGAGATCTCTAACTTCTATTATTGTCTTAGCTTTCCATTTCTTTAACTTCTAGTAATATTAAGGAGAGTCTTATTAGACAAAAGATTTTGAACGAATTGTCGTTTTTTTTTTTTATAATCAATGAGAAAACACAATTTATGTTAGGTAAAGTTTTATAAGTAAAATTTAAATTTTAACAGTGACACCAACATCAATAACACATTTCAAAAAACACATCACATATTTTTTTTTTTACTTCACGACTTTCTTAATCAAATAACAACTACTCTTAATTATACTAAAAAAGATTTAAATTATTTTAAAATTTATAATTTATAATTAAACGTAAATTTCCGTAGGAAGAGATCTGTAAAAGGAAACTTGATTCTATGGTTGGGTTGTTTGCATGATCAAATCAGCATTTATGTTTCACGGGATTGACTTAGTTTTAATTAATGTTCCCCAAAGAGTAATTGTTAATTAAATTATCGTGCAAAATATGGCCTATCGATGTTTTCTAAATATTATAAATTAACTTAATTTAAAAATGATGATAGGGTTAAAAAATATGCTGATTTTTCGAATTCAAACACTTATATATAATTAATAAAGTTGCTAGTTTTTTATAATAATTATAACTACTGTAAGAATCACAGTAAACATTATTTAAAATCATTACTTTTTTGCTAACATTATATAGAAGTTAAATTGATTGAAAATTATGTGATTAAACAATAAATGTTAAAAGCATTATTTTATTATTGAGATAAACTAGGGTCAGCATCATCATTAAGATAATTTAATTTCTCAAATAAAGACAAACTTTACTTTATCATAAAATTAAAATATGTATTAAAAATATTTGCAATTAAGGTCACGCCATCTAGATAATTTTTTAACATTTTGTAAGAAAATTGCACCAATTTTGGTGCTTAAACATGTGCAAATCCACCTCAATAACTTGAACTCCTTTATAATTTGGTCTGGAATTAGCTTCTGGAATCTGGGGTTCAAATCCCCGGTTTGGGTTATGTCGTAGGTTATCAAGATCCTTTGACTCAATCGAAAACTTGTACCGAAAAAAATAATTAATTATTTGATTAGGTACTAAGCACGTAAAAAAATGCAACCAAATAACCCACAAAGAGAGTGAGTTGTTAAATCCATCGACTATTAGCTCTGTGATTCCACCATTACTATTATTATTAGTTTAATCCAATTAGAAAAGGAAGAACACGGAGCAATTTTTCAAAAGGCCAAACTTTTTGACGCCATTGTTCAAACAATTTTCTAAAGTGATAATATTAATTCATTAACATGGTAGTAAAATTAAGACCTTTTCTTCAGCGTTCGGTAGAATTATGGAACAAATTTCTACCACAATGCTACTAAATTAGTATTGTTGTTATATTAACTAACATTGTATTACCAACTAGGAATATATAATTGTCGAGAATTGTGAATACCTTGAAAAATTTTAGACAAGTTGCTATGATGTACCACTATTGTTTAGTATTTATAGATTGACAATAATAATGAGATCTATCGATTTAAGTGTAGTAGTAAACGACAATAAACACCCACGCAAAGTTTTTCAAATTTTAAAAGTAATGACGTTTTATACAATTTTGAGTATGTAGGTTACATTATGTGCTAAAATATTGTAAGAAAATTTAATGCACTAAATTAAATGTCTACTAGGTATTTGAAGTAAATGCAAATTTTATGAACACCTGTTTTCCATACACCATCATGAAATGAAAATTATACACATCACAAAATGAAAAATATACACGTCACGTGTTATGATTTTGTTAACTGAACAATTGAATATTTTTATATGGATGGTATCCTTTCACGAGGCTCCACATTAAATAGGTGCACATGATCCATTTTGGACCAGAGTTAATAATCTCAATGCACGTTTTATTAAAGAATTTAGTATTAACTATGTAAAACAGAAAATTAGTTAATAGCAGAGTTGTAAGTTTCTTTAAGTGATTAGGTATTTAAAGAATTGATGATTTAGGTGAATGTATTTAATTTCTCTTAACCGAAGTATGTTTTTGAGTTTATGTGAATAATTTTTTTTTCCTTAATCTCAAAATTTTGTTACCTTCTAGATATTGTTATGCGTGACTAAAATTAAAATAAGAAAGTAAAGTGGGAATTTTTAAAAACAGCGTCAATTTTTTTAAGTGATTATATAATTTTATTGATTTTAATTTCTATTATGTGTTATAATATATGAGCCGCAAAAGATATATAACTTACATCTACAAATGTCGTCATGATTAGATAGGATAAGGTGACAACATTAAATCATCAAACACGTCACATAAATATCCCAAAAATAAAACCATTATTAACAATTTGTACCGCTTTACAAAAACTATTTTCTTTATTACCTCAAAATTTTGGTAAGTAATTTTTTAAAACTTTACTTTTAGTTCATATAAATTAACTTTAACTTATAAGAATAATATTTTAAAATTTTATATATGTAAAAGAAAAACTCTTACAATTGAAAAAAGAAATTGAGAGATAAAAGTATGGTGGTGTGAAGTGACGACCACATCCTGATTCTTTATGAGAGGCGTGAGGGTAGTATACAGTGTACACAATTTTTATATTCCCATAGTCAGTGGTGTATCAACAATTACAACAATATCATAATATATGAAACCCATCCCTTCAAAATTAAGTGCTTTCATTAATAATTAAATTAGGCCGAATGATGCACTTCAAGTCAATTCAATTATTTAAATCATGGAGCATGACATGAATCATATATGTAAGTTCGGTTTGCTCTTTATTTCTTTACACTTTTTTCTTCTAACAAAATAGTTATTGTAAAAACTTAGTCTTTTGGTGTAACAAAACAAGTGTGATATTTTATTTTAATTTTTAATTTATTTAATCATATATCTAAAATATGTTTGAATTAATATTAAAATATGTTGGGTCTTGAGGTTGGGCTCAAACAAATAATTAGATTAGGAATAAACAGTACGAGCGTTTGTGGTCAGCAAGCTAAGTGGGTGTATTTAGCAATTTGGAACATCTTCTCTATCCTATGTTTATTTCTGCATGAATATTATTCACACAGATAGAAAAACATGGATATTTCCGTTAAATTAAATAGAAATGCAACGATGAAAATATGGAAGAGATAAATTCGAATTGTCGTTCTATTATAAACGAAATGCCAAAGAAAGTAAGCTGAAATATAATATTTTACAATTTTAACCATAATAACAAACCTAATAAATTATTATATTGTATAATATAATAATTGATTATATAATATAATAAATTTATATATTAATATTATTATTAATAATAAAATAATAAAAATAAAAATTAATTTTTTAATGAAATAATTTATAATAATAAGAATAATTTAATCATTTTACAACTTTTTGAAATCTATTATACAATCAAATCATTCGTAAATTTTCATAAATTTTTCTTTACTTCTAGCTTTCTTATTCTTAATTCAAACAATATTCGTTTTTACTCTCTTTTCTTTTATTTCTATCTTTCTCGATTTTCTCAAATCCATTTATTGAATCCAAATAATTCACGATAAACTCATCTTCCTCTCACACACTTTTACTTTGTTCCATACCATTCATCTTGCAAGTTAGCTAAAAGGGAGTATACACTTCTGAAATTTGAGCATTTTTGGGTAATTTTTTTTCTTTACGTTATATTTATTTATGTATGTAAATGTGTGGATTATAATTTTGGACTTGTTTTATTCTAAGCAATAATAATAATAAGTGATTACAATTAGAAACATCTCAATAAAGAAAAGTTTAAATGGTATTAGCAGTAGTATAGTATTAGGCCGAATGACATGATTACGCTTGTTGTCCGTGAAAAGATGTAAATTTATTAGTTTTACTGTTAGGTGTTGAAAAGAGACATGTTATTGTTGGTTCTTCTTACGTGGTACAGTGGTAATGCTTCAATTTCAAACACCACTACTTATGATTTGGGTCTGTATGTTTCAAAAGCCACTAATAACCCTTTTTAATTTAAATAATGCGTTTGGTATCACATCACGCCCCTTCCATATCCCGTTATCCATCTCACGCTTCCTGTCATTAATAATTATTAAAAAATTATAATTATAGAAATGTCTGTAATTAACTCTTCAGTTTCCCAAACACCAAACCCAAACTTCTCCAATCCAATGCTACTCCTCACTGTTGATTGGTCTTAAGGCTTAAGATGATTACCCCATTATTTAATTTGCTGCTAATAAGATATTAACATCACTCAAACCGCTTAATTTGACATTGTTTTCATAATGAGGACAATAAAGGGTCAACTTCATCACTAAACTATTCATAGTGGGTATTATAATTTGTTATGTTCATAAATGGGTGTGTAGTGCGATTATTGATGCAATGGTGTGGACTTGCTATCGGGGCCCATTAGTATTCTTCACGGCCCAATCGAAGACTGGGCAAAAACCCAGTACTTTTTAATACACCAAATCAAACCCTACTCGGATACCAAAAGACACAGACAATTTCACATAATAATACAAAAATATGAAAATATTCGTTATGCTTTATAATTTCTCAACAACTTGTATAACAGATGCGTAATAGATAATTAAACTAATAATATTAATAAAATAAATATTCTTTTAATTAAATAATGTCTTTTTTAAGTCGTTTTTTAACTTTTTTTTTTCTCTCTCTCTTAACCAATGAAGCATTAGAAATAGGGACATATACGTTTTGTTACTACAGTATTTTTGTTCCATCGAAGTGACCTTTCCTATTATTCTTAATCTCTCCGAACACCCTTGGTCTGGGAACTAGTTTTTATAATTCCACGGTTTCTTTTCTAATTTACTTAGAAAAGGAGAAAAAGAATGTTGGGAGGCAATATCTTGTTACTCTTTGAAGGTGAGGCATTACAAAAGAGAAAAGAAAGTTGATAGAAGAGGAAGGGTGCAAGCATAAACAGAAGGTGATTTTTTTTTTCAAATTTATTAGATCAGAAACTAATTCTTCATATGATAATATAATTATCATTCATCTTACAAGTTTTGATTTATGGTAGGAATAAAACGGGATATTGTATTATTATTATATGAATAATGGTAGTAATAGGGGAGTGAATAATGTGTAAGTGTAAGCATTTTATGGATGGAGGCTGAGATTTTTATCTGAAAGTAAAGGTTGACGTGTGTGGCTCATCTTCACCAACCGACCCTTTCTTTGCTTTGCAAATTATCATCACAGCCCAAGCCAATCAGACCTTGTCACATCACTGTACCATCTCTAGTGTGAACACACACTTTTTTACCTGAATCATCATCATGTGCTGTGTATAAACCTCATTCAAAATCTGGCCGGTTCTGCAATTTATATGCATTAAAGAGTTTCTCTATAGCTCATTTTTTTACTTGGAAAAAGTTTCTTTTTTTTTTTTTACCTGGTTATAGTTTTAAACTGTCACTTGAATATGAGGTGGCGATTTATCAAATGAATTTTTAAACCAATTAAATAAACTTTTATTTAATCAGAACGCTTTGCTAAACATATCTTAAGAGACTACCAAAGTATGTCTTATTTCTAAACTAATACATAGAATGTTTTTTAATACAAATAAATACCAGTAGTTCTGTTAAATTCTTCTAGATATTTTGATTTTCCTTAAAATTTAGTTTGGTCATTCTTTTCTTTTCTTTTGTTAAAATCTCATCGTGGTTCAGTTTAATTGGTCAAATATATATTTTTTATTTCAAAATGATCGTTACAGGATATAGATACCCAGAAAAATAAAATAAAAATAACGAGCAAAATCTCATTATAAATATTTAGTACTTTAATCGTTAATTGTATAAAATATATGGGTGTTGATTTTATAAAAGAGTTTAAATTAAGAGTATAAAAGGAAAAAGGGTGAGAATTTGAGACATTAAAAAGGATATAGAAATTGATCCTGATTCCGCAAGCGTGTGTTGATGCAAACTCTGGAAGACCGTGGCATTCCGCTGACGCGGGAATATAGAAACTCATAACTGTGACTAATTCTCTTTGACTCCAAAAGCACCTTCTCTTCTCCTCTTCTCTTCCACTCTCCATCTCTTTCTTCTCTTTAATCACTCTTCATTTCACTTTCCAAAACCCAACCAATTCCACCTGTGACTACCCAAACTCACTATCCCTTTCTTCAATCCATGGTTTTTCCTCCGACCAAACACAGCATTCAGCGTACGGAACAACGACATGTCGCCGATCAAGTGCTGGGCTACGAGGTTTTCGGGGCACGACAGCAATCACGCGCTCAAGGTTACCCAATTGAAGCTCCAATTGGGTCTCTTCGGAGCCAGCATCGGTGCCCCCAGCGACAAGCTCGCCTTCCAAATAACAGGGACGTCTAGGAAGGAAGAAAAACCTTCCACTTCATTCAATTCCAAAACGACACCTCTCTCACTCGCTCCCTTCTCCAAACGACGATGCTCTCAGACAACCTCTTCCTGTAGGTCCCTCAGTTCCAAATCCCCCTCTCTAACGTGGGACGCGAGCGACCTTTGCGCTTTTCATCTCCTTCTCAAAGACACTTCCCTCGATGTTTGCGACCTCGCATTTCATGTCTTATATGTAAGAACAAACGTTATTTATCGAATTATTTAATTAATGTTTCGTTTTTTTGTTTTTTATCGTAAAGAAATTTATAATGTCATAACACATGTAAGAATGTTTTATTTAGGATATTCTTTTCGTTAACATAAAACCCTCACACTGGGACAAACAGTTATGTTAATGATTTTTTTTTTAAGTACAAGAACATTATTATGAATATTTTTAGAATAAAAAACAGGAAGAAATTTATATAATTTGTTTATTAATAGACTTTTTGTGTTTGTTTATAAAAGAGGAAATGTTTGAAAATGAAATGCAGGGAGAGGGAGGTGGGGGAGAAGCGAAGGCGAAGATGACGGTGGTCGGAAAAGCAGAAATGAGCGTTGCGGTGGCGGAGCTGGTGGGGAGGGAGGAGAAGAAGACGAAGTCCAATTCTCGTAATCACTTTCAAAGAAGGCTTCCAATCAAGTTGAGGGTCAATGGTTTATGCATAGAAGCTACCCTTTTGGTACGCTGCATCCTCGTTTTCCCTTTTTTTAGTAATTATTAATTATTAATACAATTAATTGTGTTTGTTGTTTAAACCTTCTTAGTCAAACCCATTTCATAAGCACACACACCAAAAGTGGAATGAAAGTCATTCAAAATTTCTCTGTTTACGTGAATGGATACAGACTCATCAAACAAACCACTCATGTCCTATTTTGTTGTTTCAACTCGTGACTTCCTCTGCTCATTGCTGTGGCAATTCACTTTCAGAATAACGTAATTTGACCGTGATTACCGAAGGCTTTGTCTTTTCTTTTTGTTTCTTTCTTTCAAATTTATTCGTTAGTGGCTTAATATTTGTGGGTCAAAAATACTACCACACATTTATAAATATTTTTTATTATGATTTTCAATCTTTCCGTTGTGTGAAAAAAGAAAATATGGCATCAACATATCATTAATTTTGTTACATATGCTTTTAAAAGTATTTATTATAACAAATATTATGTATTACAATTTTCAGTGAGATGCGTATACACATACGATGGAAAAATACAGTATCTCACAGCGCTACTCTTTTGAACAGGTCTCTTTAAGGTTATTGAAGTTGAAAGATTCCAATTCTAAGGGTGACTCAGTAATAGCAAGACCCTTTGAAAACAGTGTCCAGCCAAAGAAGAAACACGGGATTATAGAGAAAGTAAAGCACTTCACAAGCTTGGGAAAGAAAAATAATGACAAGATTGACGAATCAAAACAAACCAGTCCTTGTGACTCGGATAGATCCCCCATCTTTGACTCGGATGACTCATCGAACGATTCCAACACAAGCAGTGGTAGCAGTAACAGTGGAACCCACAGCAAACGGCCAACACTCACCTCTGAGAGGTTTACAAGCTCAGAGAGAAAGACTCATTTGCAGAGGAATAGAAGCCTCAATGAACGGAACTTTAAGACACCCACTGACAAACAACAAACTCAAACCTCGTATCCTGGTCCTTTCACGGTGTGTTACATTCTTACTTTCTAACCTCGTTTTTATGTTAAACTATATATTGGTTATTATTGCAATAAGCAAAACCAATGGTCCCTACTTTTTTAGACCAACTAGGTAGTTACTAAATGCTTTTGTTTACTTATGACAGAAATCAAACGAAATTGTTCCACAAGTATACCAGAAAGGCACTGCAAGAAGTTGGGAATTCAAGGAGATTAAAAGTAGAGATGGGAAGGCAAAGCTCAAAACCAATGTATTTTTTGCTTCCTTTGACCAAATGAGTGAAAGAGCTTGTGGTGAGAGTGCATGCACGGTTTTAGTTGCACTAATAGCCCATTGGCTCCACTCCAACAATGGTATGCCAACAAAAGTGCAATTCGAGAAACTCATCACACAAGGTTCATCTGAATGGAGAAGGCTATGCAGAAGTGATTACTACTCGAAGCTCTTCCCAGATAAACATTTTGACCTTGAGACGATCATTGAAGCCAATATAAGACCTCTTATTGTTCTGCCTCAGAAATCGTATACGGGGTTTTTCTCCCCTGAGAAGTTTCAGTGCTTAAAAGGAGCCATGTCTTTTGATGAAATTTGGGACGAGATAAAGGTCAAGGTGGGTGATCATGAGCCAAGAATTTACATAGTTAGTTGGAATGATCATTTCTTTGTGTTGAAGGTAGAAAGAGATGCTTACTACATCATTGACTCTTTGGGGGAGCGGCTTTTTGAGGGGTGTCAACAGGCATTCATATTGAAGTTTGATGATTCGAGTTTGATGTATAAGAAAATAGACAGAGTAAAAGGGGAGCCTTCAAAGGGAAGTAGGGGTGCTGAGAGTGCAAAAAGTGGAGAAAGTCGTGAGACAATTTGTCGTGGAAAGGAGTGTTGTAAAGAGTACATCAAACGCTTTCTGGCTGCTATATCACTCTGGCAACTAGAGAAGGAGGAGAGGAAATGGAGTGTTTCAAGTCCCTATCTTCATCGACAATTGCAGATTGATTTCCATTATAGCTCTTCTTCTTCCTCTTCATCTTCTTCATCATCATCTTCTTCTTCTGCTTCTTCTGCTGCCACTTCAACTGATTCTTTGTGGTCTCTCTTATCAAGTGGAACATTAAATTAGAAGCATAATCATCACAATATTATTCTGATATATCACCCAACGAACTTGTGCAGAATCAGTTTGAGGACCCTCCTGACTTTGTAGTTGTAGGACGTATCAAATTATGTGTCATGTCACGATCTTAGGTTAGATATTCGAGACCGGAGAAAAATGAAAAATTGCATCTTCTTCACATCAAACTATCGAATTGGTGAAAGGAATGCTCTCTACTAATTGTCCTTGAGCAATTGTTAGGACCAAAAATGTTAATTCACAATAATTTAGTTTTGGCGGCTGCACCCGCTGTTTTGGTGACAACTTCTAAAACTTTAAAATCATGCCATTGATTTTACTGAAATTGAAGATCAGGAGCATCATATAAGCATCATTAGTTCGTACAACAGTTATCCTTTCGATTCGGATCCTTATTTAATCGAATGGGTAAAAACTAAAGAAATTCAGTGCCAGATGCCATGTAATTTTCAATTTTTTAATGCCTAAAACTTAACACCATTTTATCCGACTTCTATCTTTTTTCTTATCTTGCTCTGCATTTTTTTTATTGTATTGTCCTCCTCTTTTTTTTTTTCCTCTCTATCTGTCTTCTTTCTATCATACATCTTAAAAAAAGTGTACCGTTATAATTGGTCTACCATGTATATATTATGATTTAATATTATATAGACAGAGATAAGAACTTACAAAGATATCCCAAAATCTAAAGAATTAATTTTTGTCTTACATGTGAAGTGCATATATTTGGAATAGAAAAGTAAGTGAAAAAAGAAATAAAGGAAGAAAATCATACCAATGCTGAGAAAGAAAGTAAAAAGGGGACATACGCTAAAAACACAATGATTCATTTGTGTCTTTTCACCAAGACTCGTGTCTACATTCAAACCATATATTTTCACAAGGTGGTTCCACTCGATCATTTTAACTATAGATTACAACATCCAAATATATTCGATATCTAGTATCCATTGATTATATTCTCTGAATATTTCGAGACACATAAAAAAACCCCATTATCTTTTAGTAACTCAATAAAAGACCTACACTTAGAAATACAATTTCTAATATCATAATGATAAAACATTAGTTTGCATTAATCTTAACACACAATTCTAGTCTATAGAGGGAGACCACAATTTCTCAAAGTTAGTACACATGCAATCTAAGGCTGAAAACAAACCTCTTGTTGTACTGTTGTTGGTTGCACTCTCACGGAAATGTCCTTGAAGCTTCATATTTTACCCCTTCTAAGGGTTCGAACATTTTAGCTTGCTTTTCATTTCAGTTTCCCTAATCTGAGCATTTTCAAAGCTAGGGGATGGTACACTACTAGAGGGTCCTAACCTCAATGATAGATCACACTTGTTTGGGCATGGATTCTCAAAATCCCCATTGATAATGAATGATTGGGAGCCCCCACTTGAAGAATTTAAGCTATGGGCTAGGGCATTATCAGCACCAACCACAGGGGTAGGTCCACCAGTGTGAGAAGCAGATACATGTGACACTTTGAACCCATGCTGAGACTCGTGGAGTTCACTGTTGTTACCATAGTACAAAGGATAAACTGGAAACAAATTTGGTGGTGCTACATGTTCCACGCACTGCTTTTTACTGGTTGAAGCTACATGCTCAGACACATATTGCCATTTTGTTGAGAGATTGCGAACCTCTTCAGTGTTGCGATTTAGGTAACAACGTTGGTTGTTGCGTTGACTCCTTGAGGCTTTTGTTAGAGAGCATCCCAAACTCAGAGCAGCTGAACCATAATCATACCAATAGAAGAAGGAAAAGTACATTCAACACGTGTGTGCAACAATTGCCACCAATTAGAGCACTATAGATATGGGCAAGTCCAAAAATAACATTTTTGACAATTTAAAAAAAATTATTTTATTACATTATGTTAAAGATTAAAAAATTATCTGCTTAGTCCTAAAATTTCCAAAATTTAATCTTAAATTTGCAATCTTGTTGTAATCATAGGATTGGAGATAAACCGAACAAACAAGGCAAGAGTGTTTCTTTTACTTCTTTCCTTGCCTTTCTTTGAAAATTCCTTCTAACTTCATTCCAACCCAAAAAGTGTTATAAAAAATCTTGTACACTGCCTAATTATAAAAGGTAATGAACAAAAGTTGAAACCTTGGACATTTTTTATTTGATATGAGAGTTGATTAAAGTAAAAATAAAAAATAAAAAAATACCTTCGATGCAAGGTCGCAAATACTCTCCACTTTGTGTGTGCTCATCACATCGAATTATGGTATCAATGGCAGCATTGGTTCTGTCCAAAAGTGTTGCAAGGTCCATGTATTCCACCTGCCCAAAAAAATAATTCCAATTATTATTATTATTACTCTTAATTCAACACCAGACAAGTTTTTATCCTCGTAAGATGTTTCTCTGTCTCAAGAAATAGATAACCCTCAAACAATTTCTGTTTTTTCAAATGATTTCTGTTACCTCGGAGTTTGCTTTGGAGTAAATAATTTCCTCTGCCTTGAGAACAACAACGGGGAGCTTCTCTTGATACTCTTTCTTCTTCTTGGTGGAAGAGCTATGTATCTCGTTCACAACCCTGTGAAAAAAGATGAATTAAGGTGAGAAATAAGAAGAAGAAAAGGAAATGGGGAAAAGGGTTGTTGACCTGAAAATTTCTTGAATGAGGGTTCCTCTGATGGGTTGGTGTATTTGAGTGTGCCATGGTCTTCTCAGGCAATCGTAAGGTTTGGGAGCTGAGCGGGGCATGGTGCTGATTAGAGAAAAACAGAGTGCTCTGTTTGTTTCATGAAAAGAGACAAATTCGAAAATGTGAATTTTGTGTGATGTGAGTCGGTAAGAAGGGTAAGTGAAGTTGTACTGTATTTTAATTTTTGCTTTTTGTTCTTTCTTCATTACTTCACCACTTCCAAAACAAATATCAAATAAAAAACAGGCTTTTGTCTTCACTGTTCACAGCCGTCGGTGTCCCCAACCAAATTAAACTTAATAATAAATTAAACAATTTTTTATATTTATCTTTTATTTTTTTCGACAAAATTATACCTGTTCATTATATTTTTCACATGTTTATCTTTGTTTTTTCTATTTCTCACCTTTTTCCCTTCATTTTTATATCAGAATATATGAATGCTACTCTTTCAATTTGTTTTTTTTATTAAAAAATAGTTTGACAACGATATGTTTAATTTTCAATGGATCAGGTTAACGTGGCTAGTGAGAAAACAGATAGTAACAGTATAATAACTACTAAAAGAAATAATATAATATGTAAATATAAAAAAATAAGAAAACTCCATCATTTATGAATATTAATTTATGATTATTACTATGTTGTAGTGTTAGCACAGCAACCAAAACACGGATGAACAATAAAAACATTGGCCAACCAGTAGGTCAATGCATTGCGAATGGAAATGAATGCAACAGATACCAAAGTAAAATAAAAGTAATAATTAAGAAAACATGTGAAATTACTTCATTTGGATAAGAAAATATTGAGAACTTACATTACATATAGTGTCATAGTTAAAAAGTAATTTCTATGAAGAATGATGAAACAACATGTACACATACCTCGTACTCCTGTAATATAAGCACTGACAAACAGAATATCCTATAAAAGGATGCTTCCCTTTCTTTACGAGGATTACTTCATTTCTAATTCTTGTCAAAACATTATGAGAGTTATACTTATTTAGTAATGTCCACAAAGTATAGCATTACTTTTATTCCTCTGTTGAACTACACATAACTTGTATACCTTACATAATATGTCAATATTTTATTCTTGCGTTGAGGTAAGTCTCTAAGCTTGAGGTGCGATACTTCCTAAAAAAAATATAGGACATATATATCTTATTTGGCCATAAATTTAATACTTCTCAAGAAATTAACGTAGAAGAAAAAGTTGTGACCCTGTTTCTGTCACTTATGTATAAGAAATGATCAACGATGAAATGCTTTGTTAAAGTTACAGAAAGTAGCCTCACCATTTTATAAAGAAAGGTAGTGTGAACTAAATTAGTGTAGTAAGCAAGGAGTAAGGATAAGGTTAGTAACAAAATCATAAGTAAAATATATGAAGATGTGGTTATTAAAATTTTGTGGGCACGGGTGTAAAGGAAAATGGTGGAATGGTGATGGGAAAAGCTATGTGGGTTTGCATAGTTTGTGCATGACCAGTTATGAAATCCACCAAAAAAAAAAGAAATTCCCGTCCCTTTGTTTTTTCTTCATTAGTTGGCCATCACCTTATTTAATTTACAGTGTTTGGCAACTGCTATATCACCGTCACGTTGAGTTTCAGAATTATAATAATTCATGTAACACATTGGAAAAGGTGGATGCACGAGAATCCCAAGTGTGTCGTGAAAAAATCTACGTTTCCTTGGTTTCACTCTCCTCAGGCCTATTTCTACAGATAACCACACAAATCTAATTGGGAAATGCGAGCAAGAAAAACAAAAAACAAAATAGACGGACAAATCGATAAAATTCTATCCTAAAACCTGGAAACAAGTTTTCCGTCATTTTCTCAAATGTTACTTCTTTTGCTATATAGTTTTCAAACTGAAATTCTCACTTTTTTTTTATTCCCACTATTTCAATTAAATATTCTTTCTCAACATTTTTCTTTCTTTCTTTTTTAACACAAACTAATTTTTTATCTCCCAAAAAATATGAACTATTTCAAAGTACCCCTCATTTTATCTTAGTCTATGCATTTTATTAGCTTCAATAAGTTTTAAAAAATATCACTGATTAAATATAATCTTATATCAAATTTATAAGTGTAAATATAACCAAAATATAATCTCTAAATTATATATGTATGAACGGATTGATAGGTTGACCGGCAAAATAAATTAAAAATATAAAATGATAGAATCATTTTAAATTCATTAGCGACTGTCGATTTCTCTCATCCAACTACTTTTTTTAATCGTGTCATTTCATTTAATTCCCCTAATTTATTTTCAATACTAACAAAAATTAAGACAAATTACCAGAGAAAAACATTTATTTAATTATTTTTCTAACTTAACATATTGAGTCTTAAAACACAACTTATTTTCATACCAAAATAAAATAGAAATCCAAAATCCTATGTGTATTACTTTTAATTTTTTTACTCCATTTAAAAAAAATAGTTGAATATCTCCATTCAATCCGCCTGGAAAAGTGAATTAAATGGATCAAACCACCAGAACAGATTTGTTACCACCTACAATTCATGTTTATATAACGAGTAATATTAAGAAAAAAAAAAAACAGCTTAAAGTTATCACCATTTTGGTACTTTACTTGGTCCAAAAATTAATAGCACTTTACGTTGGTTCGTGTTTGCAAAAATCTTGAAATCATGATTAGGCCAAAATTCTCTTTTGCAAGTTCCGTCTAAATTGATTTGGAAATTCCACACAGAAAGCACATGTTTGGATAAAGAACTTAACTGAATATTTATTAAATAATTATTGTTATTTAATTGGGAGACTTCTTAAAATAAGATTAAAAATTATTGACGAACTTATTAATCAAATAATTGAAACATTTAAAGAAAAACATAAACAGCTTTCCTAAGGTCAGACATGCCTTACTATGATTTTTCCCCATTATCTATAGTTATCTGTGTCACATTCAAGCTCAATTTCATTTAACACGGTCACCGAGCTGATACTGTTAATAAAGCTATTTTAGACTAGTATAGAATCATGGGTTGTCATATAACTCACATTATTTAAAATTTTATTGTCCGATAAAATATCAACGGATAATTGAATGATGATATTACAGTAACTCTGTGCACGAATGCTCATATTACAGTAACTCTCTGTGCATGACTACACAAGTACACAAACTGAAAGGAAAGGAAAGCTCCCACTGGCCACAACGCCACCAGCTAACAAACACAAACTTTTCCCATACCCAACCGCAAAGCTTGAAGAGAAACAATTACTGTATCACCTACAGCTTACAGTGACAGACGGCTTGTCTGTCTTCACTCTTCATTTAGACAATTTTCAACCAAAGATCTAAAAAACATAGTTTCAAAATTCAAACTGAAGAGGTATGAATGATAGGAACTGAAGAGTATGGGACAACCATATCGATGTTACTTGACATCTAATTATGGTACACGGAAAATATTAATGGTGATGTAGTTGAATTAGGTGACCAAATGTAAGAAGAATTCAAAAAATGACCAGACATTGAAAATCTATTCCCTAATATATCAAAACCAGGACCTCACTAAGCTAAGATAAAGTTTAAGAATAGGCGGTAAAGGCAGGTTCCTACAGGATGGAAGTATCATTTGGAATAACCAATCAAGATCATCAGCACCAGCATTCCATAAAAATTTACAGTAGTTAATCGTTTGTCTTTTTAAGGAGCAAGAAGTACAAAATCGAGAAGAAAATGCTAGTATTACAAAATACAGAGAGAGAGACATCACAAATGAGTTACACATCTCCCAGGCATCAAAACCCAACACGAATTTGTCCCATTCAACTCACAGTCCCCTTGGCCTCCCAGTAGTACTAATGTGCAGATCTCAAGAATAAGATGACATCGTTTGAAACAAAGGAAAACACTATGTCACAGTAAAAAATAAACGAAACAACCTATAGATATGTGACACAAAAAAGGGAAAGGGTTATCAGTAAGGAGTGTGATAATACCCGGTTGGAGGTCCCATTCCATTGACTGGGGGCATTCCATAAGGCATCATGGGCACAGGGCCTCCCGCATAGTATCCATTGCCACTCAGTTTGGCCAAACTAGATTGGCCTTGCATCCCATCCCTTGCATACTGATGCCACACCTGCTGCTCCTGCACAAGCAAATGCTGCTTCTTCTCCATATCAGCCATTTGGACATAGGATGGGGGTGGAATGCTCAATGATGCAGCAAATGGATCCTGATTAACAGGCTGCACAGATCCATCTGGGGCAGGGAGAGCCAAAACAGGGGTTGTAGTCTTTCCCGGTCCTGGCAATGCCACACTGCTTGCACTCCCTCCACTCAATTGGGTAGTGCTCACATGCTGCCTGACCATTCCTTGATCATACATGCCAGTCAACAATAGAGGATCTAAACCACCACCTAAAGCTGCCTTCTGCTTCGACAAATTGCTAGCAGTCTCTACCAATGCCAATTCCCAATCAGCTTTCCCTGGCTCTGCAGCCGGGTTTTGCCAGGCTGAAGTCACCTCTGGTTGTCCATTTGAAGGGAATGCTTCCCATGATCCATTTGCATTATTGGCAGGCGCACCAGCAAACAGTGCCAAAGCAAACTTATTCCCCTGGTCATCTGCAGTGACCGCATCATCTCTCAGATTCACCAAATCCTCTGTAACCTGCGGCTGGGGCTTAGGCTCCGGCTCAGGTGGAGGAGGAGGGGTATAATTCTCTGGTGGAGGCAATGCCTTGATTTCGTTCATATCTGGTGCCGGCTCCTCCTCTACCTTCTCTACAGGTGGAGCCTCCTCTTTTCTCTCGGGACTCTTCGGCCTCTTGGCTCTATCCCTCACAAACTCCTCCAACGTCTCGAGCAACTTGCTGGTAATCCTCTGAACCTCAGGGTACTCCGAGGACCTCGCCACACCAGTATTCTTACACCAATTGTAAAAAGCAACAAGCTCATCAATCTGCTTAGCCGCACTGGCATAAGCATCAAAAGCCTTCACGCAATCGGCATACACCATATCAAAGAACTTGTCAAGCAACACAGCCAAAACCTCACATATATCAGCATACAACTGAAAACTCTCCTTAACCACCGGATACAAAGCAATCAAGACCATCCTACTATTCTTCGCCAACCCAGTAGGCCTACAAGCCAAAAATCGATCCAACAACCTCTGCAAATGACCCATCTTACCGAAAACCCTCTCCGGAGTCATATCCCTCAAGGGAGTAACACTCACAACACTCCTCTCCTCCCCCCTGCCCACCGATTCACTCATGTCCCCAAAAGACCTCGTCCTCCTCATCCCATTCCCATACCCATAACTACCTTCCCCTCTATACTCCCCACCACCGTACTCATACGGCGGCGACCGGAAATTGTCCCTTCCGCCAAACCTATCATCAGCACCACCGCCACCAACACTACCAGCACCGGCACCGGCACCGGCGGCGGTGCCTTTTCTATCAAACAGCATCAGCTCAAGCCTCTGATCGAGATACATAGCATAGGTCCTGACAAAAGCGGAGTGATCCCAGGAGCTGGAGTGAGCCTCGTCTCTGAAATCAGACATATTGAGGAGCCGCGTTCCTCTGCGGGTGGCGTAAAGGATCTCCTCCTGGAACAGAGGGGGACCCTCGTTCATGAGGCGGTGTACGAGCATGAGCGCCTTGAGCGCCACAATCCAGTCGCGCGTCTTCCCCAAACGCTTGGAGACCCCGGAGACGCAGGCGTGGACGTAGCCGCGCGAGTGCGACATGAGGTTCAAGATCTCCCTGACATACTTCTCGCTGGCGGGGTCGTCGTCGTGGCTGGTGGCCTTGACAATCGCGACCTCCATCTCCGGCGCCATGTTGCTGGCGACCTTGGCAATCCCTATGCTGGTCTGGTCCTTGACCACCCCAATCGCCTTCCGAATCGTCGTAGGAGCCATCGCAAACCCCAACCTTGCTCACTCACACACTAAACCCTCGCTCAATTAATCCACAAATTTTGAAAACCAGAAAACGGTTCAGATTGAATTGATAAATCCTGAGGACTTACCTGCGCTCCTAGATCCGCGTGGAATCGGGTAGGGCAGGGTCCGATTGGAGGGATTTGGAGCTAGATTATCGGCGCCTGATGTTTGGGGCAATACCCAGCGGAGAATAAAAGGGTCAAAATGCGTGAACTCCGTGGAACCCTGTGATCTGCGAGACTCTCAGATCTGAGAGATGAAAGAGAGAGAGAGAGAGAGAGAGAGGAGAAATACAAAAATCTGTTCTTCTAAACTCTAATACCAATAGCTACCGCCTACCCAAACTCTCGGTGTCTGCAGGGAGGGTGGGATTCGCTGTGACGCGCCTTTACTTTACTTCAATACCATGCGTACGGCTTACGCTGACGTGGACGCCTTTTCTCCTTCTCATACCCATTTTGTTTCTGATCCTGCTGTTGCGATGTGGACACGTGGAGCCCCTGTTACGGTGATGAGATGGGTCCCAGTTCCTGAAGCAGAAGTAGTCGTCGGTGGGATGTTGAAATCTGAAATGCCTTGTATTCATGCCAAGCAACCAATGTGGGCGTTTGTCTCCTCTGTTCGCCTTTTTCTCCTTATTTTCCACCTCATTCTTTTTACTTAAATAATAAAAATAATTATCATATCACTATGCATAGTGCTTAATTCTATGCAAATTGTTCTTTAACAGCTTACATTTGTACTCTTCTCGTTATCAAATATTCAACTCACAAACAATAATCATCTCTTAAATTAGGGGCTAATGACGCCTCCAATTTTGCCAATTATAATTGTCTCCTGCTATCACAACTAATTTCTATAATGTCTATGCAAGAAACACAACTAGGTAAAGTAATATCAAAATTTAAAATTAATGACATATCCTTCTATACAATTAATTTTCTACCCCTTGTTTCCATTAACTTGATGAAATAGCTTTGTGTACACGAAACACAGGTGGTTAAATTAATGTCAAAATTTAAAATTACCCTAAGTTCGACAATGATTTAAATACTTCGCGGCTATTTTTGTATAAAGTTATATCTTTTGTATACACGAAACACAGATGGATAAATTGACATCTAAATTTAAAATTACCCTAAGTTCGACAAGGATTAAATACTTCACACCTATTTTGGGTCTCGTAAAAGTTTTGAGCTACACATACTTACGTTATTTTATTATTTCTTTTTTTTTTACACATTTCGTGGGGCACATGCTCTTTGTAGAGAGAATACAACTCCAATCATAAGATATAACTGACTAGGCTAAAAAATGTAAAAAAATTCATTTTTTTTCTTTCACCTTATTTTCAACTAAGTAGGTTTATAAAGAGAATTGCAAAGTAAACATTAAAATGAAAAATAAAATGATATTTTATCTTTATAATGTTATTCTTATGTTTAACTTTATTATTATTTTTTTATTTTATCTCTTTATCTTTTGATGTAAAATAATATATTTACATTTGCCTTTTCAGATTGACAAACAACATTCTTTAACTTGAATTTTGCATTAGTCGTTTAGTTTTCGATTGTATTTAAAAATCTGGTTTACTCCTTATAAATCTATTAACTTTGTCCATTAACACGGAACTCATTTTAATCATTAAATATTATGATAATAAATTCAATGGTTATTATAAAATGGTGTACCTTCAACCATTTGATGTACTAGGAAAGCTTAACTTAAATTTTAATTGTCTCATTTTAAAATTTACTTTTTACGTTTTAAAATATTTTGATTTTATCTTAATCAATTCAAGTGGTTCAGAAAAACAAAGCACTTTGTTGCATACTAATGAAAACACAGGTGAAAAAACGTCTATATACTCACATTTTTTAAATTAATATAATAAAATATTATAATTATAAAATAATAAAAATAATTTATTTAAAATATATTTTAATTTATCTTATTTATTTATTTGATCTTTAAGATATTGAAAGATAATAACGAATGGAACTATTTCAAGAAAATTACAAATTATGTGGGTTACAAGTGGAAGAAACAATTATACTTTAGTGTAATTTGAAATAAATATATATATATATCAAATATGAAACTTCCTATTACATATTGTTATAGTAAATTTAGATAGATGTGTAATTATTAACCCCAAATTTAATATCATTTTGACTTTAACTTAAAACTGTGATAAGAAAAAACCACTTTAATCAAATTTGGAGTTAGGTATTCCATTAATGTGTAAAAATGAGGTGATAGTCAAAGATGTAACTAATTACTTACCCTGAAATTAAACTTGTTCCCTGCTCATAAGTTTATCTATTAGAAGTTAAGTCAATATACACCATTTAATTAACTCTCAAATCAAAATTTAATTAGATGATAGATATAACCTTCAATTCTCTAATCAATTGGTATTTGATTAATGATGCAACCATTTGTAGACATTAAAATCTCAATAATAAACTTCAAAAAATATTATGACATTTTTTCTAAAAGCGAAAACATGCAATCATCTTAACATCTCCATCACTAGAGTTATATAAAGAAATATTTTATCAAAAATGAGAAAATATAATTTCATGAATTATTTCACATTAAGTGCCATGAAAAACAACATATAAATGTATTATTTTGTAGAACATTCCGTAATTAATATAAATAGTAATCCTAAGATAAATATTATACAAAATATCAAAGTAGCGATATGATTGACTCCCTCTGTATGTAAGTACATCATCCTAACGTTATCCATTCTTGTATTATTATAAAATGAAACGAGGCAAATAATAATTGTTAAATACAACATATTCATTAAAACCAATAATGTTTCAACAGTTTTGTAGAAAATCTTAAAACTATTAATATTTTAAAGGATACAGGTAGCAGTGTTCACTTGCCAGCTCAAAAACGAGGGAAAAAGTGTATTTTATTAGGTGCATCTACATCACAGCAGATTCTGAACGAGTAATTAGCTGTTGAATACCAAATCCAACGCATGCTTTTCTATTCAATTCTATTTTGACTCTTAAACTATTTCTCTGGTCGTTGGAGTTAAAATTGATTCAACAATGGTTATTAAAACAGACTTTGAATTTGTTTTTTTTTTTTTTTTTTTTTAAAAACAACTTCCTACCCCTTTTTAATCCTTTTGACAAAAGGAAAAAAATGGAAAACAAAAAACCAAAACTTCC
>Ga0099825_1000821_pt1 | contig 36398 bp, 22 predicted proteins | sample SiratroredBW_FD_76838 | JGI IMG/M metagenome (GOLD analysis project Ga0099825, IMG submission 76838) | Root nodule microbial communities of legume samples collected from California, USA - Siratro red BW | ecosystem: Host-associated > Plants > Roots > Nodule | place: USA: California | collected...
TAATTACTGATTAAATATTTGGGTAATAATATGCAGATAATTTACCTACTGAGATTTTTTACCAGTGTGTAATGATTGATACCTATATGTAATATTAGGTATTAAACTTGGTTGTACTCACAAGGAGCAATTAATATTTAATGTCATATTCAATTCTATTCCAAATTTAGGTTTGAGAATTTTCTATGATTTTGATTATTCTAAAGTCTAAGATTGAAATCTATGGAAAAATAATAGTTATTTTTTTAATCTTCTTATTTGTAACCACAAAATAGTACATATATAAATTCTTAAATATTCAAATTTCAAAAAGTTAATAACAATTGATTATCCATATTCCATATTAGAGTCATGAAATCAATTCAAGGAAAACAAATGCATAATCCTAAATTCAATTTAATAAATAATTGAGAGTGTTTCACCAAACAACTTTAAGTTGAAATATAAAGGTTTGAAACTATCTAAAACCAAATCTCAGTCAATAAATTAGAAATTTACAAAACCGTGAAAAAAACAACTAAAAGTAGAAAAGAAAAATTGCATGATTAGAATGTAAAGAGATTAAATAAAAGACTGAATTGAATAAAACTTGAATATAAGAATAACTGAATTAAATTATGAATATGAAAGTTGCTTCAGAAGTGTAAAAGACAGCTTGTAAAGAACATAAGAAACTAGAGAGAAATAGGAATTTTAAAGGTTGTAAAATTCTCAAAGTCTAAAAACTAACTCTAACTCCCTCCTAATTAACTTTATAACTCTCTAGATATATTATACAATGTTACAAAAGTCTTACAAGGCCTTTCGATAAAGTCGAACCACTCTGAGTTTGATCTTTGATCTTGATTGGTTGTCCATTCCAACTTGTAAAGATACCCTCTCAATGAGCACGACATTAAATAAACGGAATTAATTTTATTAATCTTCTCCTTATGGCCCTCGTTCACTAAGAGCATGTTTAAGTTGGTGACAAACATTAATTTTGTTACTCAAAAATTGTAGATCCACTAAGTAGATTTATGTAGGGTTGAGCCAAATCTGACAAACTGAATTTTTTTTTCAAAAAAAGAAATTAATCAATATAAGTGAAAATATACATTATTAAGATAATTTATAATAATTAATTCATCCTCATCTACCAAAATTAAGCTAAGATTGTATATTTATGAACTAAACCAATGATATAAATTCAATTAACTATGTTAAAAGTGTGTGTTTATCATGGAATATGTAGATCTTGACAAATAAGACTCTTCCAAAATATAGAATGTTGTATTGGAGTCCTCAACCTTACTTGAATATATTCTTCTAATGGTCAAATTTTTCTGTAACTCTTAATTAACTTTCGTATTATGAGAGTTCTTTCGTTTACAAATATTTTTCAACTCTACTGAAACTCAAACTAGTTTCGAGCCAACATTTTATCAAGGTTATTGACAAATGATTTTAGTTTGAGGATGTAAATAAATGATAGAGAATTGTCTGCTCAAGGTTTTTTATGATGGACCTCCCTATACATTATAAAAAAAATTATTTAGACACCAATTTTAACTGCTAAATAAAATTATTGTTAATTATGATAAAAATAACTATCAAATTAGATTTTTGTTGCTAAATAACTACTAAATAAAAATAATAATTGAATTTAGTGACCAATCAAGTCAATATAATTGGTAATCACTTATATTTATGTATCAATTTGACCCAGGATTAAAAGATAATACATTATATTTATACCTTAATCACTTGGTTATATAATTAGTTTTTTGTTATTAAGAAAAAATGGTGAAACAGGTTGATTCTCCACTTGGTCATAGGTCTGGGCACACCTCTAACTATGCCTAATTATTCCACCTTCAAATTTTCAAAACAGTTTTGTGTACGTATACTTTCTTCATTTTTATGATATCATTATGTGATACTATTCATGACATTTATTACTTATTTCCATTTTTTTTTATCTCTCTTTCCATAGGGAGTGTATTTTTTATCTTATAACGTGATGAAAAGTGAGAAAAAACGATAAACAAAAGTATAAAATTAGGGTATTAAAAATTGAGGTGTGTGCTATACTTATTCTTACACATCTCCATAAAACATGTAGCAAAAATCCCATTATGAGAAAAAAAAAGTTTAGAAATTATGTAGTTCTCTGAATGTGGAAGGGGAAAGCGTGGTGAGTTGATCGTCTTAGATAAGGTTCCTCTGAATTGTGCTTAGCCTTTTTGGCCTAACCAACCAATGTTCCATTTTGGCATTATAAGTCCTGGTCTACCATTCCCCCACGAGTCTATGACTAGGCCAGGAGAGGCTCTTAGGCCATGACCATGACCCTCCCTTTCCAATATCATATTCATGGGGTCTAACTGGACCAACCCACAAATCAATCAATTACCATTACAATTTTTTATTCCTAAAAAGCTAGCTAGCTTCGAAGGAATGTCTCTATCCCCTTTCCATTCCTCAAACAGCCTCCATTATTCATTAATTTTCCTTTCCTACCTCAACACGAAATTGTTGCATTTAAATATACACATAAATACAACCCAACACAACCAGCCTCACAAACACGCTCACACGGAAACTAAAGTCCATGTGTTTTATTTATATGGACTTGGTTTTGTCATTTGTGGGTCTCCGCGCCTTTTCTTCTGTGGCCATACACCCATAGCTATTCATTCCTCAATTATCAATATCCTCTCTCTCTCTCTCTCAATGACAAACACCAAAACATGACAACCAAAGGAACATCTCAGTCTGAACCCAATACAGAGTGTTGCATGTGTGGGGATCTTGGCTTCTCTGATCAGCTTTTTCAATGCAAAGTCTGCCACTTCAGATCTCAGCACAGGTGGGTACATAAAAATATTTTTTCTTTCTTTCTTTTTCCTCCTCCTAACATCACGTTCCAGACACTGTCATATACTGAACTACGACACTTCTCGTATCACAAGTTCGGATTTTGAATTGATATGTTAACGAAACTAGCCTTATAGGTTAGACCCTTTTGCATGATAGTCATGACTGACTAGTTCTTTTGTTTGGGTATGGTTCAAAATTTGATATTGTTTCAAAATTAACCCTCGTTTTTCTGAAATTTGGCAGATACTGCAGCAATCTGTACCCGAAGCCAGAGTCTCTTGGAACCTGCAATTGGTGTCTGAGTCAGAGAGAAGACACCAAAGAGAAGTCAACCAACTCTTCGAATTCCTCCTCGTCGATTTGGAACAACGATGACGAGAGCAGGATGAAGAGAATCAAGAATGGTAGCAACAACAGTGCTCAAAACGTTGGGTTGAAGAAGGGAGTTAAAGGGAGTGGTATCCTTCATCTCCAAATTCAGAAGCCCATTAAGAAACCGAAGTCACCGGACTCATCGAGATCGCCATCAGCATCCACATCCCCCCACAAATCTTCACCGGTTCTGGTTTCAACCCGCAAGAGAATAGTCACCAACGGTGCCTTGGAAGAGAGACTGAGGAGGACCAGGTCAGAAGACATCGCAAATTCGAGTGGCGCCACCAAACAGGTCTTCAGGAATAAGGTCAGAAGATACAAGCTTTTGGAAGAAGTTTCTAGTTAAAATAAACAAACAAAATAATAATAATAATAAGAAGAAGAAGGCTTAGAATGAAGAGAGTTATGTAAGAGATGATCAAGAAAGAAAAAAAAAGGTCATTGGTTTCGTGCCTTTTGCGTTTTTTCCTTTAAAGTTTTGTCCCGATACATGTACAGCAAAATCATGACTTAATGAATGAGCAAAACTTGTTTTAATTTTCAGAATTCTGAATTTAGTTTGTCAAATTATTACCCAATGCCGTTTGAGGAAGAGTGCTCTAATATAAGATATTTGTTGTGGTGAGGTAATGATGAAGAGTTGATAATTTGCTTAGTTTTAGGTTTAGACGTTCATCTATTGTGGCGTAAAAGATGATGGTTAATTAGCAGATTGTTTTTCCAAATTTGATGTGAATGAGATTAAGGTGATTGAAAGGGATAGAAGAGCCTTGAGGTTGAAGTCCTTAACCGTTAAGTGAGTGATGATAGCAACGCGTATTGCATGCCAAAAGTCTATAGATTGGAGAGAGCGTTTCCAAAAGCATGGTAGAAATTTCTTGGCAACATCGGCACACGCTTTGAAGTGGGGTTTGGTCCTTGACAAAGAATCAATTAACACACAGTACCAGACAAAGCTTGACAATGGGGTCAACTGCACATGGAAATGAGTTTCTTGCATCCATGCACTCATGAATCAGCACCGTTGAATCAAGATCCTACCATTCATATTCAAAACTAGAATGCATATTTTGAGTCATTGGATGATTAATTGCATGAATGTGGCAAATCCCTCACCGCATATTGTGTGAAGGTTATAACAATGGCTACAAGATACCTAAAATGGTGGATAGTGGACAGCGATTTGCTTTTCCCACAAGAATATTTTTCTGCCTTTTGGATATGGTTTGCCAAACGCAATAGATTCCTAGGAAAATATGGAAAAGATGGTCTGTTTAAAGCCTAATTACGACGAAAATGATTCATTAGAATAAGTTGACTTGTAAAGTGCATTGTGGAAACTTGATGCCATGCTGTGCAAGCCAATCACTTTATGTTAATGCTGAGACTAAAATTAGAAAAAGAAAACATTTTCCTGGGATGTGATTGATCGTAGTGTTATTTACGACTTTCTTTGCGTAATTTTTTTCTTTTTCTTTTTGAGATAATCTTTTTGAGCTAAGGACGCAATTGGCTTATAAATATTAACATCAAGCAGGTTGTTATATGAACTTTAATGTGCAATTTGGCGCAATAAATAAAATGGCACGCTGGTTCACATGACAACACACACACTTGTTGATGAATAATACATCTTAAAATGGAAATAAAGGGCCATAATTGGAGGAGTGCATGAAGCATTATTCTGTGGCGCTGCTCGAGAAGGAATTTTATATAAGGAGAATGTTAGAAAGGCAAAGGCATACTTATTGCACACAATTAATTATTGAACTTGTACTACATAAAAGTATTATTAAGGTAATGGTGAACTTTTTTTTTATTCAGAAAATAATGGAAGAACTATAAGGTTTATTATGCGTTGCTACACCAAAGGCATCATCTAACGAGTTGCAACTGGTGTGAGAAGGACAATTTGTTCTCAATACAAAGTCTTGGTCTGAGGAGACTTCGTGCTTTAGCCAACTAATCTGCACATTTGTATGGTAGAAGATTGAAGTCATGAAGAAGAAGTAAATCTCTGGATTTGATCAATTAAAGGGGCAATAAAGGTGGAATTGTTGGATCCTCTCTCATACTCTTGTCGCTTGACAATCTGATTCCTGAAGAACAGATATATTTGGTGCATTTAGCATTTAGATTTGTTGCAGACAACATAAAAATCTTAATTAAACTGATGAAAGTCATTATTTCAACTTTAATTGAACAGGTAGTGATTGAAATTATATTTTTAATATTATATAATATTTCAAGTAATTTATAAGATATAAAGACTACACGTTTATATAAATGACTAATTTAAGTAATTTATAAGATAAATCAGATTAACAGTTGACAAATAATATATACCCACTTATATATTTATACGAGATTCTACTTATCTCATGAATCTTTTATATTGAATTAAAAAAAAAATAAAAGGACTAAAAACTAGAAAAGGAAAATAAACAAAAAAAAAACACTTAATTCAAACCAATTTTTTACTAGATTTCACCAGCTTTGTACCAACTTTGATTAGTTTTGCACCCTCTACTGGTTCTGATACGAGTTAATCGATCAGTCACAAAATTGGTTTTCCACCATGTCAATCAAAAACAACCACTTCAGTTTAAGTTTCAAAACTATAGTTACAACACCACAAGTTCCTGAGAAGCATCCAATACATTCCCAAGGTTCCAAACCTAAAACTAACGAACCAAAATCTGAGGGTCTCCACATAAACCATAAACCACATGTAGAAATTTCATCCACAGATATGGCCAATGATCTTGTTAGAAAAATCTGATAGGAAAAACATAAGGAAGAAGAATGAGATATGACTAAGATCCACCTAAATAGGAGAATAACACCGTCTTCGATCTAAAACTTGAAGATATTTGTATATTTTTATTTTTGTATATTAATTGTTTAACCTTTTTATTTCTATACAATACCATACTATACTCAAACTTAAATACCTAATAGTATTTAGGATTATACATCATCGTGGAATTTTGGAATTGCCAATCACTATTGTAGTGAATTTCTTTGATTTGGATACCTGTTTGCTGTGTATGTGCAGTCCACACAAGAAACTGAACTAAAAAAAACATCCTTCTCCTAACTAACTACCTGTCTGGCAAACCGAAACGAAGCTTCTTCTTTCGTAATTCTCACTTTCAACTCATGTTTTATGCTAACCACAGTTTTGTTAATATTGGATTTCAAATACACAAGGCACTTGCAACTGCCGTAACATAACAAACCAATACAAATGTTGCATGCTTCTATAACACGTAATGTATATTTGTCTTGCCTTTATTGGAGGATTTAAAATAAGTATTTAATTTTCTATATCTTTTTAGCACATTAACGACAGAATTTTATCTTCCCATTTGAGACAACATGGTATTAGTACCAAATATTTATATTTATTTGTTAATAAATTAAAGAACTTGTTAACCATTTTTTAGTATGATATTCTAGTTCTAGTAAAGATTTCAAACTCAAACCTTTGCCTAAGAAATTTGAACTCTTAAAACGACGTTTGTAATTTTTATTCCTATTGTAGTGTGTATTTTTTATACTCTTAAAACTTTCCCTTTTTAAGTAGAATTGATGGTAATTTTAGTCTTTATTAAACTTGGATCTCACTACGGTATTAGTTAGTGAAATTAGGAAAACCTCCAATAAATATATGTTTTTTTTTTTCATTTGAATCTTAATAATTTGTCACTTTTTATGACTCTAGTATAGAAACTCAAACGATAATAAAAACATATCTTTAAGGACCGAAACGACAAAATAAATGATTAATTTTATAGATTTAAATGAAACTAAAGTAATTAAATTTAGTAGAGAAATAACATAGCATTGAAATACGATTTCAGGGACTAATTTTTGGTCAACTTCTGTTGCTTTCTTTTTTGTCATGATGAAGATATGAAAATGATTTTCGATATCATTCAAGTTTTCTTTAAGTTTGTTTTAAAAATCATAATTTTATGCAGTCATATTTGTGATTTTATTATCTAATTTATCTAAATTGAAATTATAAGATTATATATGTGGATGAAAGTTCACATTTACTATTAAACATGTCTTTTATTATTTAATTTTTACCTTTCTCTAAATTCTAATTTTTATTATTAGTTTTTCTTCAAGGGAAATGCTGATACGATTATATGAGTGTTAAATTCATTGTAGTTTTAAATGTTTATTAAAATTGTAAATATATGAGCCAATATGTAGAAAGAAAAGCATCTAAGGTTTTAAAAAAAAAAATAGTAGATTAAAATTAAATTGTAATTCTACTTTTTACAGTTATTGATTTTTTTTAACTATATAATAGTAGAATACACACACGCATATATATATATATATATATATATATATATATATTTAAAAGAGAATCTAATTAATCACTTTTAATATATCTTCTTTCCCACATCCTCAATTAATTTAAAAGATTTCCATCATCAACAGCATATGGTTTAGTTTTTTTATTTTTATTTAGAACAAGCTAAATGTGTACCATCTAAAAAAACAAACTAAGCCTAATTTGGGCCGAATTCAGAATTTGAGGAAGGCCCAAAATTAAAAACAAAATAAATAACATGAACAAACAAGAAATACACTATGATGGGTACTGGAAAAACTGTTCTGACTATTTTCTTTTTAAAGGGCGTTTTTTAACCCCATACTTTATTTTTACATCTCCATAAATACGAAAATCTTTATTTTTCCTTTTGATTTAAAGTTTTTTTCTTTGAAGTTTGCAATATACAAACTTTCAATTCAGAAGTTAAAAGTGTTTTTCAAATCACAATCCAAAATTCATTTTTCTTTAATAAAAATGTTTCCATATTACCTAATCCATTAGGTAGTTTTGACTTTCAAACTACACAAGTTGAAAATCATTTTTATATAAAAAAACTTCTAAATTGCATAATCAATAAATCATTTTTGCCTTTCACTTTATATAATCTATAAGTTATTTTTGTCTTTTAAATCACACAATCTGTAAGTCATTTTCTTTCTGAAAATAGCTTTTGAATTGCACAACACATAAATCATTCTTTCATAAAAAGAACTTTTGGATTGTGTAATCCAGAAATGTATTTCAAATTATACAATGTAAAAGTATTTTTGGCATAAAAAGCTTTAAGATTATACAATATGGAAGTTATTTTTTCATATCAAAAAGTTTTAATTGTGTATTCCAATAATGCCTTATGGATTATAAAAATTTTGAAAGTATATTGTGCGCAAAAAAAGTTTCTGAATTGTGAAATCCAGAAGTTACTTCTCGATTGCATAATATGAAAGTCATTGTTGAGGACAAAAATCAAATGCAATGTATATGTTTTCCTCTTCTATGCGAGGAAAACATGAATGCTAGAAAGTGTGGGACCAAAAGAAGAAACCACCAAAGGATTGATGATGGAAATAGACGAGGAAGGACCACGTTGGTGACACAGAAGAAGATGGTAGAGACTAAAGACATTTTTACACCTTATGAAGGTGCAAGAAGAAACCATTGGTGTAGAAAAAAATACTTTTTTTAAAATGGTTAAACTTTTTGGCTCGATTCTATATGATCACGAGATATTAGTCGATTTTCACTTTTTTATAAAAAAAAATTAAATTAGATATTTTGTTTTCAAAATTAAAATTACATAAATGAAATTTACTATATATTTTAATTAATGATTTCATATATAAACTCTAATATAGGTAAATATTTTAATAAAATAATATTATTTATTTTTTTAGTTTTTTTATTATTATTATTATTATTATTATTATTAAACATAGGTTGACTAATATATTTATGAACTAATTTGGTTTTAGTTTATTTATACTAAATTGGATAGGTAAAGTTTAGACTAATTCAATACTTCATCATAATCAATAAGGGTTGTGTTTCAGACAATACATTATCTTGGTCAACAATAATTACGTTCCAAACAATATTTAGTCTTAGATAAAAGTATTTGCATTCTAAACAATACTCAATTGTTTAGCTAAGAATGACTGCATTCCACACAATATTCAATATTAGTCATAAGTTAAATAATAATTTGTTGTTTAGCTAGGAGTGTTGAGGTCCAAAGAATCTCATCTTGTATTTTCTAGTAATAGCTTGCCTAGTAAAGCTTGATCCAGTTGACCAAGAACTAGACTTGTTAATGTTCGAACTAATATAAAAATATGAAGCGCAAATCTTTCTTAAATTTCAACACTTTTAAATTTCGTGTTATTGAATTGTCATTTAACTTTAAAGTATGAGAATTTGTTGATTTATATTTGCGAAAATATCTTCACAGTGAATTTGTCCACTTAAAATTGTGTCCAAATGTAATCAAGTGCTAATATTTCTAAAACTGGAAAAATTTTAAATACAGAATTTATTCCTATGTATTCTACCTATTTTTCAAAAATATCAATTAATAGATAGATAATTTTTTGTCGTAATGATCAAATATAAATGACTCATTATTGGATGAATCAGGATAAGTTTGGTCTGACTTTATACTAGTGAGTAGTTTGTATCTTTCTACCTTTAAGTAACACACTTATATCTAATACATTAAAGTCTAGAAATGGTAATACCTTTTTTATCCAATATGTCCATCTATAACGTATCAGTCCTTTAAATTTGTCTTCATCAACTAGATGTGGCAAAACATAAAGCATAATTGTAAATAACAATGGAGGAAACATCTCTAAATGATACATTGTAAGAATAATTTGTCCCTTAAGCATGTTTTTTTCATCATGGTTTAACATTTTGGCACATAACAACACAAAATGTGCACAAATCAATCAAAATAGGTGTAACTTGGAGAGTCAACATATTTTTACTAGACAAGGGTTGCAATTACTCTATTAAAATTTGAAAATAATGACATTTCAAACTAAAAATCTATCTTTCATTAATATCAACAGATACGTAAATGTTGCTTGAATATCCATATGATATATTGACATTTTTCTTGGTGTATAACAAAATGTTTATCTTTTTATTTTCTAGTGTAAACAAAGTTGTTGGAAATTTTCTTTTCTATCATTTGGTGGTCAAAGTTCTCTTCTTATTTCCATTGTTTGTTAGTCATTTTTAGCCTCATAATGATATTATCTTTTTTCTTTGTCATTAATCAACATGAAAATTATATTGTCACAACAATTCTTTTCAATATGCATTTCATCCAAATTGTGTTGCAACAAATTATACTCCCAAATATGGAACTTGAAATAATATGTTTTTTTTCTCATTTATTGTTGAGTTTAATTTTAATGATTTTAGTTCCTTCCTAAATGTGACGCTTATATTCTTGACTTGCTCTAAAATTTTTGAACCATATAATTGTTTGAGTGGATCCCGATCCTCAATGTTTCCATTAAATTAAACTCAGTTCAATCGAAATTTGTGCCCTCTAGACAAAATGGATTATGACCCATAAAACAATATTTATTACTAAATGGAAGACAAATTGGACTTGCATCAAAATTACAAGATAGACAACCTAGACTAGTATAACTATTATATCATGAAAGCATCCAAAAATACCAGGAAAATAATTAATTATCAATACTAGATATTCTTGTATCATGTACACTTCATTCTTTGAAGTATCATATGTTTCAACACTTTTCTTCCAAAACTCTTTCAACTATCACTACAAGAAAAAAAAATTATTTAGATATCAATTTTAGCTACCAAATAAAATGGTTGCTAATGTGACCAAAATAATCACTCAATTAGGTTTTGGTTGCTAAATAACTATAAAATAAAAATAATGATTGAATTTAGTGACCAATTAAGTAATGATAATTGATATCTAATTTAACTACTAGTGTTTTAGTCACTTATATCATTAGATTCAAAATTGGTATCTAATTAACTTAGAGACTAATTTAGAATCTAATGGTATAAGTGGCTAAAACCTTGGTAGTTAATGTTAGATACCAATTATCTTAACTTAATTGGTCACTAAATTCAATCATTATTTTATTTTGTAGTTATTTAGCAACCAAAACCTAATTTGATGATTATTTTGATAATAATTAGCAATCATTTTATTTGATAGCTAAAATTGGTATTTAAATAACTTTTTTCTTGTAATGTATGTTATAAAGGGTTGTATTTAAATGTGAGTGTCATCACTTCGCATTTGTCTTTTAGGAATTATGGTTGAGAGAATAAAGTTTGTTGTATAAAATGAGAACTAATGGCCAAATAGTATAACTATTTCTGAAATGTCCAAAGGTATTAAAATCATCAATTGTTAAGACCAATAATCTATTTTGAAGATTTGAAGCAAAATCAAGATATTTTAGATCCAAAGTCTTTTAAGCCTCTGAATCTCTAGGATGCCTCATCAAGCCACCATTTTTATTATTTTCAACATGTCAAATCATACTCTTAGATGTTTTTGTAAACATAAACATCCTTTTCAACGATGGGATCAATGAAAATATGATAAGAATTTTGTTGGCAATTTCTTTTCTTGCATCTCTCTAATCGTGTTCACTAGCATTGGCATAACCCTTTTCCATCTAGATCTCTTAAATATTTTGTATTCCTTTCTATCTCATCCCCTAATATAACATACATTATGACAAATATGCATCTTAGTGTAGTGAAGGTTAAGTCTATTGAGGAACTTTTTTCATTATAATGAGATGAATATGTTCATGTTTAAAGGCCTCATGGAACAACACAATTACCAACACAATTACCATGGTCATTGATTTGCTCCTAATTCAACTCAAAACTTTAATGTGATATTATTTTACCAAGAAGGACAATTTTGAATACTTGGTGCATCCGTGGTTCCTCTCCATCTTTAAGTAAATCAAACAATTCGTTAGCCATAATAATTGCTCCATGGTGTGATTTTAGTATATCTTCTTCAAATTTTATCTATATGTTCAAATGGTGATGTAAATGACTCATCATTAGCGCACATGTTATACAATCAAAATTATGATTTATTATTTATATTTTAATTTTTTTTAGTTGTCATACCACTTTATTTGATATTATCTCTATACATGTGATGATGCCAAAATATGTAATTAACTTTCAGAAAAGAGTTAAGAAAGCAAGTGGCCACACACTTTTTCTCAGGTTTTCTACTTCTTAAAATCACATTTACTACATGGACATATTATTGTACGTATACTAGCGCTATATTGAAAGGCAAAATCTAACAAGTTATTTAATCCTACCAAATTATTTCATGATAACTTGATCCAAGATTTATCCATCTTTAAAAAAAATAAACATCTACAATCAAATTAACCTAATATAATTAAGTGATTATAGGAAGAGAGATGCAAGATGCTACAATAGATTCTATATTACGAGTACACAAAATTAGGATCCAAAATGCAATCTTTTAAATTATGCAATTTTAGATTATTAAGTATATATAATTATTTAAAGTGGTAGGATATGTTTTTTAAAATAAGCTTTTGATGTGTAAGTTTAGCGGGTTGTAAATTTTCCCTTATGACATGACATGCATTGTTATTACATATCTCTTTTCTTACTTATTATTCGTCACCATTTATAAGAAATATACCAATACACCTAGTTATTAAAAAGTAATTATTAAAAAGTTATGTATTACTTAAACCTATGTATTACTACTATAGTCTTATTCCAATGCACTTAGTATAGTAACTTACATTGGTATAACACCTCAGCATAGCAATCTTCAGAGGTTATACGATAATATAAGAGAACGATAACATATATTATGTTCAATTACTTATTTGAAAACTAGTTAACCCAATCTTTAAACACATATGTTAAGTCTAAAAGTTACAAATGGGTTCATTTTGCAAATATAATTTCAAGGTTTTATAAATAAAGATAAGACTACAATTATATTATAAATAAAGATGACATTATATTATAAAAATAACTACTCAAGCATAATCTTCCTTTCTTTATGACTAAATCTACAATTCAATCAATTTATCTTTTACTTTCGGATCTAGTCAACAAAATGAATAGTTAAAAGAAACAATACTAGATAAAACACTTTTTAAGAGAAGAATAAAATGGGATATAAAGCCAAAACTTTTAATCCATTTTTCAAAATTTGTATGTGATCTATATTTAAAATTTAGAAAAGTAGATTAAACATAATAGTACATGATTTTAAGCAATCAAAACTTAAGAAAGTAATTCTAAATGGTGAAATAGTATAACCTCAAATTAAAATGGAAGTAGTAGATGCTACTAACCTTTTCACATTCAAATCTTTTATAGTCATTCTAAAATTATCTTCTATTGCTTTCTCTCGTTAAAGTTGGGTCAACTTTGGTACACTTTTCTTTTCCATGTCAATACCTAGTCGAAGAACTCCCATTAAAGACACACCCAATTGACATGGATCCTTTATTCAGTTCTTCTCTCTCATACTTGCATATGCTAAAATAATATATATTGATTTTAGTTAACCTTAGGCAACCTTATTAAAGATATGATGAATTGAATTGATATAGAGTATTACATATTAGGTATAAATTACACTTAATATTAGTGTGGATTTTCATAGTTAAATGTTATGTAAATTAGAGATTTTGGATTAAATAAATTTTATGGCTTGGGGGGTTATTGGTAATAGTTTTAATATTTGATATTAACAATAATATTAACGAATGAGATAATAAAGTGAACTAAAATACTTTATTTGGAAAATAAATTCATACTTGAAAACTAGTTAATCACGTCTTTGATAGTACGTTCGTAAATATACTTTCAAAAACTGTAGTAATTCGAGGCAAAACTATGATTACATGACATTATATTATACCAAAAGTTATTTAACTATAATCTTCCTTTCTCTATGATTGAATATACATTCGATAAATCTATTCTTACTTATAATTGTCAAAGGAAACAACACTAAATATTAAACTTTTTTGCATAACAATAAAACAAAACATTTTAATTTATCCTTCAAAATATAAATATTGTGAAAACCTAGTTTAATTTTAATCCTTCGAACTTTGAAAATACCTTTAACCAAATTAATGTAAGATAGTGAAATTAATGATGAACACAATTTTACTATCAACCTTACACAAAGTTTGTTCTATATTAATAATTTAAGCATAATAAACTTTAATAAAATTATTATATTCTATAAGACGGACAACATGTCAACATTATAAAGAAATAAATTTTTCTTTTAAAGATTCATGGTCTTCACTCGACTTTGGAAAGCCAGTATATTATCTGAGTACTCGAGACCCATTTCGACATCTTGAAAACACTATCACCGAACACATAATAATCAAAATTAAAACTTAATACAAATATAAAATAATAAACAATCTATAAACCCTGATTAAGAAGACATTAAAATCTATTATAGTCACCTGTAGAAGTAAACACCCACCACAATTGATTATTACTAATTGATTATTACTGTATACTTTTCTATTAGACGGATAACTAACATCAAAGTATCATTATAGGTACTCTTGTCAATGTAAAAGATAATTAAGTAAAACTTAAAACTAAAATCGAAAATCAACTTACAAGAATAAGAGGTAGCATAATAGTTCCAGAGGTCAATTCGACCCTCCAACAACGTAATAAAAAGCTATTCATTACTTGTATTTATCTATAATAAAGTGTGTAAAATATTCCTTTTATTTTTTATCAGTGCGTATGTAGTTATCTTTATTCGTGGTATTTCAAGCAATGACCATAATTAGAATGTACATAAAATATATTGTATTCATGTGAATGTGTTTTACCATGTGTAATATTCAACCACAATTATGATGTTTAAAAATTATTATTAAAATACATTCCAGTTCAATTTTGATTCGATTTTACAAAATTCATCTCAATATATATATGTATCACAAGATGTGAATGTTCCGCGTTAAAGCACCTTAAATGTATATGGTCCCATAATAAATAAAAAATAAAATCTCATGGTCCCAAAAGTCAATTGAAAAAAAGAAAAAAAAAAAAGGAAAGAAATCCCTAACATTTCCTACTCATTTTCTTGTGATTTTGATAGAGAATTTGTAGAAAATTCAAGTATAGTAAATTTAAATTATTTTTATTTCAGATGGTTTGATTTTAAAATATATTATTTAAATAATAAAACTTAAATTTATTGGATTTTATTTTTTGTTTAAATAAAGTGTTCAAATTATCACAAAATATAAAAAATTGTCAATAAAATAACACTAGTAACATTCATTCAAATCTTAATTTTATGTGTGAAGGACAAAACATAATTTCAAATTATGTGACAAAAATATAATCACTCTTGTTTTTTTGTTATACTTTTATTTTTTATTTTTATTTTTTGATATTGGTAGAGTATATGAAAAAAATGTTTCCTTTCAAGCATTTTTTAACAAATATTTTTCTTAGAGGATTATGATATGATATTATTATCAATTTAAAGGACGAAGTTATGATGAGATGTTTAGAATGTGTTTAGGATAGTTATCACATTAAATTATTTGAATGATTGATTATTATCAGAATGATTTTTGTTCTAGTAAATTTACTCAAAAGTGATTTTTAACATAACTAATGTCATTTGAATACAACAAAAAGTTAGTTTTTATATAAAAAAATCTGTATGAAGCTGAACAGAAAAGAGTATTGAAAAATAATCATAAGTTACATATTTCTAAATTCATATATATATATATATATATATATATATTAATTTTAAGCTATTATCTAAAACATAAAACTGATCTTATAAACAGTTTTTTATCCACTTAAATTGAATTTTAGTGAATAAAATTGTTTATCCCTTTATAAAAATTGACGATGTTTTCAAAAAAATAATATTTCCATAGCTATATACATTTTATTTATTAGAATATGCTGTGAAGAATTAATAATTTCAAGTATTTAGTAAAATGTTTATTGTAGTATCACTACAAGAAAATTTGAAATTATCTACGGATTATTATCTACAGATCTGTATCTGTAGGTAAATTCAGTGTTATCTATGGATTATTACCCATAAATCTATATCAATAGGTAAATTCATGTTATCTACATATTATTACCTACGGATCAGTATCTGTAGGCAAAATTCAACATTACTTACGGATTATTACTTACGGATCTGTATCTGTAGGTAAATTCAACATAATGTATGAGAATATTACCTAAAAAACTATATTTCTAATAATATGACTTATATTTAAATTAATAATATTATTATTATTATTATTTACATTAACAATATTATTAATTTGATTAATATTATGAGAATATTATTCATATTTTAATATGTTATTATTATTATTATAATATAATAATAATTATTATTATTATTACGCTAAAAAATTAATATTTTTAAGATTTTTTGTTAGTATTATTATTAAAAATACTAATATTACTTTTATTTTTGTTATTAATATTAATATTGTTATTACATATTATTATTATTATTATCAATAGTAATAATGATAATAAATATTATTAATATTATAATTAATAATATTAATATTATTTATGTTAATATTATTATAATTAATATTTTAATATTACTCGCGAACATAGATTCATCGTTATTACTTGCAGATATAAATCCTTAGATATTACCTATCTACGGATATAAGTCTGCAAGTATTACCTACAGATATAATTTTGTAGATATTACCCACATACATAAGTCCGTAGGTATTACCCACAAATATAGGTCTGTGGATATTACCTACGACTTATGTTCGTGAATAATACTTACGACCTATATATCCGTGGATAATACCTACGGACTTATGTCCATGAATAATATCTATATATCTATGTCCGTGAGTAATACATACAAATTTATATTTGTGCATAATATTTACAAATTTATATTTATACATATTTTTATTGTAGGTAAATTTATTTATTTTTGTAGTGTAGTGTATAAAAAAGGTTTAACACTATTTTAATTAATTCTATTATATAAGACGTTGAAGAGATAAAGAAGAAGGAAGGAGATAACGAAGAAATTACGATGCAATTTGAAAAGAAGAATATAAAATTATTTATTTAAATTAATTTTAGAAAGTAGAAAAATGGGAGTGTAATTACAATTAGGAAGAGTGTAAACAAAAATAGCGTAATGAACATGAGTTCTTAGCCCAATAAGTTAATATATAGTTGAGAAAAGTCCAAGTTTATCTTATGAACACTGGAGAAAGCGTCTCTCAGTAATAGATTCTTATATGTTATTTTGCATATAACTGTAAGAAAGGTTGATCCTCATAATTGTATATGTTCTATGTTCATTAATTTTGATTTGAAGCATCTTTATCCGACACAAGTCAATATCAGCCACTAGAAAGTACTATTTTGCAGTTTACCACAAAATTTTGAGCTCAGATGCGTTTTAAATATACAATAAAGGAACAACACTAAAAATTCAATAAAAAAATCTAAATTCTAAAATTTGATTTAATTTTCATAGCAAACTATACTTGTTTCACTATACTAATCGATTAAAAATGATCAAGTAATAATAAAAAAACCTATTTGAAGAAGCGGAAATAGATCAAAATCCATTTCTTTAATCTACTTTCAAGAATTGAATATCAAGAATAAAATAAAACAACTTATTTTATTTACATATGTTATATTTAAAATTAATTAACCACTAATATATAGATATAAGTATATCTTAGTTATTTTACTTATAAAATACTTATATTTAACGTAATAATAAAATTGTATTTGAATGTAGTTATGAGATCACGTGATTTATTTATAAATTTGAGAATAGATTAAAATTATGAGTATAACAACTATTATGCTAAAAATTTCACAACATATTTTTTTTATATTTAATAATTTTTCATTATAAAATATTTCACAAATTTTTAATAAAAATATTTTATAACTTCTTTTAATAAAAAAATATTTAATATCTTTATAATATAAAAATCATAAAAAAATCAAAGCAAACAACAAAATGTTAATTTTAAATTCAAACTTGATATTAATTAAAATTCAATTCTAAGAAAGTTTCCTTAGTGATTTCGATTCTTTAGAAAATACCTCGAGTTAGTATTATCAAGTATAATATTGATGGTAATATATGAAATTCCAAACTTGCAGTTTGTGGTAGAATATTCAGAGATAGTTAAGCCTCAAGTTAGTATTATGAAGTATAATATTGATGGTAACATATGTGGATAATTTTATTTCCATCAATATTTTGATAATTTTGATATTCAGAGGTAAATATTACATTTTGTCATACATCATAATTACTTACAATTTCTTTTAAAAATAAGAAAATCTTTACCGTGATTCTGTGTTTAATATTATTATGTGTATATTTAAGATGTAGTGAAAGATGAAAGAGATATAGAAAACACGTCATTATACAAATACCATATTTAAACTATATGATAAATTAAAAACGTTTTGCTATTTCAAGGGAATTATTATTATTGTTATTTTTTGTAAAATATAACTGTTCTCTTTCTACTTGTTTCTACATGAAGAATTGATATAATAAATTATTTCAAATAGAGATTGAGATCTGTTAAGAAATGAAAACGATATTATATATTCCCTCCCAACAAAACAAAGTTTACTTCGTTCTGATCATAAAATGAAAAAAAAATGATAATCCTACTAGGTGTACATTATTAATCAATCTTAAGAGTGATAAAGTAGGAATTTATGGTTGATTATCAAACTTTAATACTTATTGATATTTTTAATCTATTAACCCACTTATGATTGTTATTTTTAAAGTTGGGGTGAGAAGACTTCAGAATAATATATTTACAGATAAGATTTATCTATTTAAAGAATAGTATTTATCTATTTTTTATAGTACTGATAAAATTACACCACACTAAGAAAAATTTGTCCATTTTTAATATTAGGAGCAAAATCTTTTGCCAACCCTAATCAGTCTTTGAATTTGTCATATTTAGTTGTAGATTCTATGTGGATTGGATTCTATATGTTTATTTCTCTTTAACACTCATTTTTTCTCAATAAACTATTTTTGCCTCTCTTATATATTCTTTTACAACTCATAGTCTTAGATTTTTTTTCTTGAATCCAAGAATAAATAAGCACCAGAGTTTGCACGCTTCTGTAATGCAGTGACATTAAAAAAAAAAACATTTTAAAAAGATAAAAGAAGACGTGAAATCATTTATCAATTGAAGAGTCTATTATTAAGGAACAAAATATTATTATAATGGAATCTCATTTAAACAACTCCATATGGGATCAGATCAGAGAATTGTTTAAATGTTCTCCCATCACTTACTGCTGTCACATGTTCCTTCAAAGCTGTGAACGATTTATTTATTTATTTAATGCCCTCTCTTTTCTAATTTCTCGCTCACAAAGCGCAACATAATGCCTTACCTCACTTGCAACGCCGAGACCGCAATAGCAATATGCCACCCTCACTCCCTCAAGAAGAATCAAAAGCCCAAAAGCCCAACACAGGCCCACACCGTGCCACACTTCGCCTACTCCGAGATCCTCGCCGCCACCAACGCCTTCTCCGCTGACACCCTCTTAGGAAAAGGCAGCCACGGCAGCGTCTACAAAACCACCCTACAGGGCGGCGCGCTCATCGCCGCCGTCAAAAAAACCAAACCCTCCAACGAGATCGAAATCCTCTCCCACGTCAAAAGTCGGCGCTTGGTCAACCTAATTGGCCTCTGCAACGACCAAACTAACTGCAACATTAACAAACTCATTGTTGTCGAGTACATGCCCAACGGTTCGCTCCACGACCTTCTACACTCCAACAAAACGGTTGGGCCCCCCGGTTGGACCGCTCGTGTTCGGTTCGCGGTTCACGTCGCGAAAGCGGTTCACTTTTTGCACTCGTCCGAACCGCCCGTTATTCACCGTGATATTAAGTCGTCCAACGTGTTAATCGATGAGAAGTGGAAGGCGCGACTCGGTGACTTCGGACTCGCTTTTCGAGGACACGTGGTGGATTCTAGCGTGCCGCCAGCGGGGACGTTAGGTTACCTCGACCCCTGCTATCTTGCGCCGGGGGACTTGAGTCCCAAGAGCGATGTCTTCAGCTTTGGAATCTTGCTGCTGGAGATAGCGAGTGGGAGACACGCAATTGACGTAAGGCACAGTCCGCCGTCGGTGTTGGATTGGGCGATGCCGTTGGTCCGCCGAGGGGAGTTTCAGGAGATCTGCGACCCGCGGATCGGGGCGCCACGGGACATGGAGGCGTTCCGGAAGATCATGGTACTGGCGGCGAGGTGCGTGAGGTCAACGGCGGAGAGCCGGCCGACGATTGCGGAGGTGGTGGAGTGTCTGACGGCGGCGAGGAAGAATTTTGAGGCGCCGGTGATGTGGATGAGAATGAAACGGCGTGTGGTGAAGGCGCGTGGGTATCCGTTCCCTGATTGGGACAGGAGTGAGGAATCTGTGAGAACAGTTAAAGGTGGGAGTAGAAACAGTAGAAGGAATGGGAAGGTATCTAGTGTGTTGGGTGTAGAGTGTGAGAGTGGACCCGCGAATCACGCGGTTCGGTCTAGGTCCGTTGGTTCTGGTTTTTTAGGGGAAATGAAAATTAACTCGGTTTTGGAACGGTGCCCTAACAATTTTGGGTTCGGGTATAGGAAGGTAAGGCTAAAGAGATCAAGGTCTGTGGGGCTTTTGGAACATTATGGTAATGAATCGAATACCTGTCGTGAGAGACATAACCATACTCGTAATAATGATTATGATACAGTGATATCCACAGAGATTGAACTTACCAAGTTGGTTATTGTGGATAAGAAGTTGGACTAGAGAATACAAGAGAAAGGGTTGGTTTATTATTATTCACACGGAATTGAGGAGAATCTAATCATTATAACTACTTGTTTTAGGAGTTCAAATACATGTTTCAATCAAAGTGTCTTTGTTTTAGCAGGGTATACTTTTGTTCTATCTTTATTTGAAAATGAGGGAGTAACTAATACTATAAGATTTCGTTTTTTAGTAAACCTAACAAATCAATATTTGAAAATGGTTTCATGCTCGCAATTCTGTGTGCATGTGGTTTTTTATATATTAGGATTTTCATCTGTGTAAAATCAGATCGATGAGCCTTTGCAGTTGAGTTGCTAAGGTTGGATGACATACTTAAAATCATTCATAAACACTTAAAAACTATATATCACGATTACCCATGATATACGCATAATGGAAAATTGTAGGCATATAGGGCCATCAAAGATGCGAGTGACATTCTTGAGGCAACATAACACGACCACAAATGAAAGAGAAACAGTGGAGCATGTCTACCAATGGCAGGCAACAAGTATAAAGCATTTAAAGCTAGATTGATTGTCTAGTGGCAAAATATAAAAGCCAAAAAGATGTGGTTGTTATTACAGTAACTGTACAGAGTCGTGAGTGTTTGGGTGATATATCTTGTTACCTTCTATGGGGCTGTTGTGTAGTGCCGGCTGCATTGAATGCATTTTGGATCCTTATGAACTGTCCCAATGAGAGAAAAAGAGGTGTTTCTTCCATTATTTATTCAGATTTCTCTCTATCTGTGTAGAGATGCTGAGATTCACTTCTGAGTCTACGGCAAAGGTAAATTTGTGCTATGATGTTACTATGACTGCATGGGAGCACGAGGGTTGTCTAACTATCTGTAATATGAACTAATTACTCTATGTATTAATTACTCAAACATTGTCCTTGTTATATATATACAATACTCCTGGTCTACTCGAAACAAACTAATAGATTGTGAAAAGGTTCGTAAAAGCTTAGCACTAAACCATTAGGCTCGAATATACTTTTAAGGTTCCTATTGTTTGTACTGTATTGTGTGGTCGTGAGAGAAAGACCATGATGAATTCTATTTGCATTTGATTTATAAAGAAAAGGATGACACGTTTGCCAAGAAGTATATTTTTTCGTTTTCTTACCTTGTGAGAAGAAAACCAAATAAAGTCACCATGAATGCTTTACAACTACTAGGCTAATTCTCCAAAAACTAGTATAATTTTTTTTAAAATTTTCAAAATAATGTATTTTGTTTTTTTTTTTTCTGATTGTGAATAAATTGTGAGAGAGTTGCATCATATAATTATAAATAAATTGTGTCATTATTGTACTATTTAATTTAAGATTATGTAAAATTGTGTAGAGAAAACACCATTCTAGTTAAATGAAGTACAAAAGTACTATTTTAATTAACTAATTAATTGATTAATTAACATCCTTAGTCTACTAAAAGGGTGATTAATTCTCCTATCTTTCCTCTCCTATATTTTTTTTATTCACTTACTTTGTACAGGGTTATAAAATTAATGCACAGTGATGAAGTCTGAAAATATTAATTTGAATGGAAGAATAGTTACATATATACTCTTAAGAAAATTTATGTAAGATAGTTAAATAGTTATTATATAATAAAAATCTAAATTATTTGAATTAAAAAAATGTTAAAACATTTTAAAAAAAGATAAAAATAAACTCACTAGTTTTTAAAACTTATTTAGATTTGTTTCCTTCTTAAAAGTAGTTTCTCTCTCTTTTTTTATCTTTTATAAAAAAAAAAACCAATGTTGTAATTTTATAAAAACTCCCAAACTACTCCAGCTCTTTTTTTTTTTTCTTTTATAGAAATTTTCAAACTTATTTAGACTTTTTTCACAACATCCTAATAATTCTTCTATTCAAATTAATTTTACATTTATTTCAATTATTTAATGACAATTAATTATTAATTTTATGTCCATAGTGTTAAATTAAATCGTGTAATAATGACACAATTTATTCATAATGATGTAACCTTTGCCTGATTTACCCACAATATCATGTAACCTCTACATGAATAAAGTGCACTATTTTAAGAAATTCATAAAAAAATTACACTAGTTTGAGAAATTTGCCACATATTTATCTTAGAGAACAAGAGAAAAGATGCAAAAGAATATTACGTGTGTATAACTGATTACATATTATATATTTTTAATAAAATAATAAAAATAATATTAACGATAAAAATTATAAAAATAATAACAGTAATATCAAAAATAATAAAATTAGAATAAAATAAAAATAAATTTATAAATTAATAATAACAAAATTAAAAAAAAACTAATGATAATAGTACAAAAATAAAATTTTAAAACAATTATAATTTGATATTTAATTAAAATTAATTTATAACAATAAGGTAATTTGATATTTTATAAATATATTATTTTAAAATATATTATATCAATCAAACTACTCAAACTTTCCTTCACTACAAGAATGTGGAAAAGTAGCTTCCAAAACAAAGGGTCGGCAAAAGGTAGATGCTATTAGATTAGAGTGAGTTTAGTTCAACCTAGATCCATACTAATTTTAATAAAAAAAATTAATATTAGTCTTAGTTAAGCCGATATTTAAATATATTAATTAAATAAAGAAAAACTAAAAAAATCTTAATTCTAATAGGATACTTTCAGCATAAGTTACAAAACCTCTAGCACGCACGTAGTAACCTCGGGTAACTTTCAGCAGTTTCTTATTAAATCATAGTAAAGTTTTATTATTTAAAACTTTTTTAAATCATATTTTACAATCCTTAACTTTTAGAAGCTTCAATACACCGCATACACAAGGTTTTTTGGAAGCACTTCAGACTTACAGAGAGATTTTCATTTCCAACTCCCACTTGTACAACTAAATCACTTTTTCCATTTCTCACGCCTTAGATAATTTTTGTGGCTAACTTTTACTGTATTGTTTGTTTTTGTGAACAAATTATTGTTAGATAGTGCATTTTCATTCCAAAATTCCGGTGAGTTTTCGTTCCGGGAAGGTTTTGGTGCCTCGGGTCTCTCGTCTCTCAGTTAGGTTTTTGCTTTGTCTTTCAGTTCATCTCTCATTTACATTTTTCTTTTATCTGTTTTTCTTATGCATAAATAATCCACTTTTCTTTCGGTGAAGGTTCCTCCTCTTCCATTGTCATTCTGAATTTGGCATCATGCACCAAAAGAGAAAAAATATCCTTAAGAATCTAAAAAGTTGTGAGTATGAGACTTTAAAATAGAGTGAAGGAATTAAATAATAATTATTATGTTTCGGCCTAGCCAACACTAAGCTAAATAAAAAAAAAAACACACACAAAAGAACAGTGTGAGCAAGGCTAATTGGCATAAAAAAAATTAAATTGAGCATCATCAACTAAGTTGGCGATAATGGTTAGTGTTAAGCGTCAGTTAGGCCAATGCTAATGAGTTATAATTATAACCACATTTTAATTTTCCATTTCATTTCACCTTGAACTTTGGTTTTCACTTTCGTCCTCCTTTTGAAACTTGAAATGCCCCATTCCCTCTTTCTCTAAGATTGTCAATCTGTGATTCCTCCTTTGTCTAGAGTAGTTTTTCTACAACCCTAGGACTGTGTGGTGCGTTGAGAGGGTTTTGGAAGGATTTGCGATGATGTGGTGGTATAATATCAATGGAAGGATTTGCGGTGTCCTGCTTCGGCATAAAGATTTGGTAAGTAATCTCTTTTTCCCTTCATTTAGGTGTGCTCGATTCGATAATAGTTTGTGTAACCCTAATTGTTGAATTGGTAATAATTTCTAAAATTCTAAAATATGTTGCTCTTGAATCTGAAATCGATTTTATTGATAGAAAATTTGGTTGAGATCAGTATCATTTTTGTTGAGAAGATTTGCGCACACTTTTATTGACATATCCAATTTGGTAGGTTTTCCTTTTTCTTGCTTCGGTATCGAAACATTGTTGTATAAGATGTTTTATTTGATTTTTACTTGTCATTTATTTTTGTAATTGAATATGAATTTGACGTTTGAAAAGCCTTATGTCTTTAGTTTAAACTGAGAATCTTGTATGTTCAAACTTAAGACAAACCCTTCTTAAGAGAGAGCGATGGATGAAAATCATCTAACCTCAAAACCACTTGTTGAGAGGATAGAAGAAGATAGAGTCTCGTGAGAAAAAAGACTTTACATTTGAAGAATAAAAAACTAGATTTTTTTTCTTTTTCTTTAGTCTTATACAAATTATATAAGTGTAGTTTCTCTTGTATTCTTTATAAGATTTTGTAGAGATATAAGTGGGTTTCCTTTTTACCTCAATTGAGCCTTGATTAGATCTAGAAAAATCAACCAAAAATCTTAGAAGATAAATTTGTACTTCTCATGCTTAAACTTGTTATGTGGTGTCAAAAGTTTCATCTTACTAGAATTGCAACTTGTGATAGTTATAGATATTGTTTTTCACTTAAAACAAGCACAAATGTAACTATTTCTTCTTCTTTTCTATTCTTTTTCTACCCTTTGCTAACATAATAATAAGATATGTACTAATGTGTTTAATAAAATGCACAACTTTAAATACATTTAACAACCTCCCCTCAAGCTAGAAGATGAATCCATCATTCCAAGCTTGTAAATGGTCGAATTGAATGTTGGTTGATCCAGAGCCTTCGTAAAGACATCAGCTGGTTGCTCACTGCCTTTATACTCAAACTCAGATCCATTGTCACTTCTTATAGTTTTGATGCATTTATTAAACTGTGTTTATACGTATGTAACAAAATTATCAAGCAACATTCTAGTTTCACCCTTATTTTTCATCAAGAATATCCATATGTGTCTTGAAAAATCATCCACAACAGTAAGAAAATATTTGTAACCACATATAGAAGTAACGTCAAAAGGACCCCATATGTCTACATGCACAATATCAAATGTATCATGGGTAGCAGAAATGCTATTTGGAAAGCTTAACTATGTTACTTAGCATAATGACAGGAGTCACAAACGTTTGTTTTGTTGTACTGTATGTTCACATTATCTTTACAAATATGGTCCAGAACATTATTAGAAGGATGACCTAGCCTATGGTGCCAAATATCAATATTACATGTTTTAAATTTCATCACACTATTAATACTACATTGGCTGTCTTCTCCAGTGATGCGGTATAGGCCATCGATCAAACTAGCAAGACCAACCATCCTCCAAGTATGGATATCCTTTATCTGACATTTATCACGAAAAAATAATCACTGAAGATTGAAATGATTTATAAGTTTTTGAATAGAAATGATGTTAAGAGTAAAACTGGGTATGTAAAACACATCATATATGATAAGTTTCTTTGTTATACGCACAGTTCCAACATAATTTGCATAAACACATGAACCATTCGATAATCCAATTTTAATGGGTTTGATTTTATGGAAGTTAGTGAAAATATTTCTCATGCAGGTACTGTGATCAGTAGCACCTGTATCAAGTATCCAAGAGAATTTACCTTCATTGTGCTCTGATTTTGTTTCTCCTAAAGTGTTGATTTGTCCAGTTTTGTCTGGGTGTTGCAAGATTTTCAATAATTGTTGAACCTGATGTGAAGTCAGAGACTGAACTGGTACAACTTGTTTTTCTTCGTTGATTGGTCGATCTTCTTTTAGATTGCTCGATGAACTTTGATTTTCAATTTGATTCACACTCGCATTGCTTCTGTATTTCTGTTTCATCCAAGGAGGAAATCCATTCTTTGAATAGCATTCATCTGTGACATGATTCATCTTATGGAAAAAATTGCATTGCTTTCCATAATTTCTTGATCTGCCTCTTCCTTGCATTCTCCATGCATAGCCTCCTCGATTACCATGAAATTTTAATTCTTGATTGTTGACGTTGTTAACTATAAGTTTGGATTCACTTATCTCTCCTACTCCTATCAGCTGACGTTCTTGCTGCTGAACAAGTGAAAATACACGGTTTATATTGGGTAACGGTTCCATGAGTAGAATTTGAGTCTTGACATTTGTATACGCATCCGCAAGACCTTTCAAGAATGAAATTATATGCTTTGAATTTCTATAATTTGTAATAATCTTCATAACATCACAACTACACCTTGTTTCACATGTACATATAGGTATGGGTCTCAAGAACTCAAGTTTTTCCCACAAGACTTTCAAATCAGTAAAATATTCATATACGTTCCTTTCTCCTTGCTTGATTGAATTTATTTCTTGAAGAATGTCAGAAATACGGAAATGATCTCCCATTGAGAATCTTTCTTTCAATTCGTTTTAGAGTTCAATGGCATTGTCAATGTAGATGGTGCTATGCATAATCTGTGGATTTAACGTTCGTGTAATCCATGAGATGACCATCATGTTACACCTTTCCCAGACATCGTACAATGCACCATTCTTTGGCGGTTCTTGAATTTCGCCGTTAACAAACTTGATTTTGTTCTTTGACAATAACGCACGGTTTATTCCACGACTCCACGTATGGTAGTTGCTCCCATCCAGAGATGTGTCACAAGAACCATCCCTGCATTTTCGCCAGGGTACAAATAATAAGGATTCGCTGGATTTTGTAGCGGATCCATCAAGAACACAATGAACAGTAAAAGAACACAAAAAACAGAGTAGAACAGAGATAAGAGAAAATGTGAATTGAAAGAATTCAATCCATGGAAGAGAAAGGAACAGTGCAGGATCAACCCGCTCTGATACCATATTGTTTTGAACAGAAATGATGTTAAGAGTAAATTTGGGTATGTAAAACACATCATATATGATAAGTTTCTTTGTTATACGAGTTCCAGCATAATTTGCATAAACACATGAACCATTCGGTAATCCAACTTTAATGGGTTTGATTTTATGAAAGTTAGTGAAAATATTTCTCATGCACGTAACGTGATCAATAACACCTGTATCAAGTATCCAAGAGAATTTACCTTCACTGTGCTCCGATTTCGTTTCTCCTAAAGTGTTGATTTGTCCAATTTTGTCTGGGTTTTGCAAGATTTTCAATAATTGTTGAACTTGATGTGAAGTCAGAGACTGAACTGGTACAACTTGTTTTTCTTCGTTGATTGGTCGATCTTCTTTAAGATTGCTCAATGAACTTTGATTTTCAATTTGATTCACACTCGCATTGCTTCTGCATTTCTGTTTCATCCAACGAGGAAATCCATGCTTTGAATAGCATTCATCTGTGACATGATTCATCTTGTGTCAAAAATTGCATTGCTTTCCATAATTTCTTGATCTGCCTCTTCCTTGCATTCTCCATGCATAGCCTCCTCGGTTACCATGAAATTTTAATTCTTGATTGTTGACGCTGTTAACTATAGGTTTGGATTCACTTATCTCTCCTACTCCTATCAGCTGACGTTCTTGCTACTGAACAAGTGAAAATACATAGTTTATACTGGATAACGATTCCATGAGTAGAATTTGAGTCTTGACATTTGTATACGCATCCCCAAGACCTTTCAAGAATGAAATTATATGATCTGAATTTCTAAAATTTATAATAATCTTCATAGCATCACAACTACACCTTGTTTCACATCTATATATAGGTATGGGTCTTAAGAACTCAAGTTCTTCCTACAAGATTTTCAAATCAGTAAAATATTCAGATACGTTCCTTTCTCGTTGCTTGATTGAATTTATTTCTTGAAGAATGTCATAAATGCGGAAGTGATCCCTCATTGAGAATCTTTCTTTCAATTCGTTTCAGAGTTTAATGGCATTGTCCATGTAGATGGTGCTATACGCAATCTGTGGATTTAACGTTCGTGTAATCCATGGGATAACCATCATGTTACACCTTTCCCAGGCATTGTGCAGTGCACCATTCGTTGGCAGTTCTTGAATTTCACCATTAATAAACTTGATTTTGTTCTTTGACAATAACGCACGCTTCATTCCACGACTCCACGTATGATAGTTGCTCCCATCAAGAGATAGTGTCACAAGAACCATCCCTGGATTCTCATCAGGGTGTAAATAATAAGGATTCGCTGGATTTTGTAACGGATGCATCAAGAACACAATGAACGGTAAAGAAAACAAAAAATAGAGTAGAATAGAGATCAGGGAATACGCGAATTGAAAGAATTTAATCTAAGGAAGACAAAGGAATAGAGCGGGATCAACCCGCTCTGATACCATATTGAGATTCCATGTTAAATAATAGACCGAATCTTGATTTTGTAAAATTTACTCTGCACTATGCATGAACAACGTAAACAAGAAGATGAACAATATACAGTATATTGAACAGTATTTTATTATTTCTTATCGTGCAATACAGTGTGTGTGGGTATATATAACTGTTGGGCCAAAACAGTAACAGCCCAGATTCAGTTTATTACAAAATGCACAGTATTAATGCGTTTAATAAAACGCACAACTTTAAATACATTTAACACCTCTGTAAAACTTTATTAATGTATTTTTTCTGAGACAAGTCCAACAATCTTTGTGATTTATCACAGAATATTTCTATTCCTATTACATAGTATATCTCACCCATATTTTTCATTTCAAAGTTATTAAAGATAAACTTCTTAGTCTCACTTAATAGACCAAGATCATTAGTTGCAAGCAAGATATCATCAATATACAAAATTAGAAATATATACTTGCTCCCACTGACCTTTAGATATATACATCGATCAACAATGTTTTCCTTAAAACCAAATGATGTAATAGCATCATTGAACTTAAGATACCATTGCCTGGAAGTCTGTTTAAGTCCATATATTGATCTCTAAAGTTTACACACCATGTGTTCCTTTCCTACTTTATTAAACCTCACTGGTTGGTCCATATAAACAACAACTAAATTCTATCTCAGAAAAGCAATTTTAACATCCATTTGATACAGCTCAAGATCATAATAAGCTACCAATGCTATGATGATTCTGAAAGAATCCTTCTTAGAAACAGGCAAAAATGTTTCCTTATAATCAATGCCTTCCTTTTAAGTAAAATCTTTGGCAACCAATCAAGCCTTGTAACGTTCAATATTGCCATGAGAGTCACGCTTAGTCTAAAAGACCCATTTTCAATCAACTCTTACACCCTTCTGGCAATTTCACAAGGTTCCATACACAATATTGTGCCATTGATTTAAGCTCATCTTTCATGGCATCTAACCATTTATCAGAATTATCACCATTCATGACTTCTGAAAATGAAATTGGATCATTGTCAATACTTAATTCATTTTCTGACTCTTGTAGATAAACCGCATATTCATCTGAAATAGCAGATTTCTTATCTCTTTGAGATCTTCATAATACTATTTCTTGTGCTTGTTCTACTACAAATTTATTTTTAACTTCAGGATCATTAATTTGTTTTTCTTGATTGTTGTGTAGTTCATCAACATGAGGAACAACAATTCTTGAAGTAGAAGTACTAGTTAAAGGAACTCATACTCTAACTTTCTTAATCTCCACATTCCGTGAAGCTTCACTCCCACTAGTTTCACCATTCTCAATGAACCGAGCATTTTCTATTTCAACAATCATTGTACTATGGGAAGGACAGTAAAATATATACCCTTTTTTTTACTTTTTTGGATAATCATTGAAATATCCACTGATTGTTCTTGCATCCAGTTTTTTTTTCCAGTGGAATATATATTCTAATCTGTGACAAACAACCCAAACATGCAGGTGTCTCAAACCGGGTTTCCCGTCTGTCCACAATTCGAAAGGTGTCTTTTGAACTGCCTTACTCAAAACCCTATACATGGCAGTTTTTAAAGCATATATTCATAACAATGTAGGTAAAGATGAATTACTTAACATGCTCATAACCATATCCATTAAGGTTTGATTGCCTTTCTGACACACCATTTTGTTGTGGTGTACCCGACAATGTGTATTGAGCACAAATACCACGTTTCTCAAGGAATTTAGCAAACGGACCAAGGTGTTGTCCACTTTGATCATATCTTCCATAATACTCACCAATAAAAGTGATAAAGTACTTCTCTTTATTGAAATAAATTACATCAAAAGGTTTACATATATCAGTATATATAATTTCAAGAAGCTGAGTACTTCTTGTGGTTCCTTTCTTTGTGTGTTTTGTTTGTTTGCCTTTAATACAATCCACACATACATTCAAATTAGTAAAATCTAAATTCAATTGAATTTAATTCTTTACTAATCTTTTCATCATTTCTTTGGAAATATGTCTCAAATGCTTATGCCACTAGTAAGTAGAACATTCATTCACTAAACCATGTGTAGTACAAGAGTATCAAGCAACATCAAGTTTAGACAAGGAAACTAAATTCCTAGAAATACTAGGTACATTAAAAGTATCTAATAGGTCTAAATGAAATCCAGTGTTAGAGATTAAACGATAAGTCCCGATAGATTGCACTGGAATCTTCTCTTTATTCCTCATTAAGACAAACTTTGAATTTGGGTTTATTGTTCGGGTTGAAATAAATCTCTGCATCATATTAGAAACATGAATTGTACATCCAGAAACGATCCACCAAGTGTTATGGGGAACTTTATTTGAAGTTGATTCAAAACATACAAGAGCATTATGCTCACCTTTTTTTTTTTTTTTTTGAACCAAGTTTTTATGTTTTGAGCAATCCTTCTGCAAATGTCCATACTTTCCATGACATTTGTCATTTTTTTTTCTGGATTTTTGTAGAGGACCCTGTCAAGGGTGGCTCAAGACCCAAGCAGGTAAAGCAATTGCTTTAGGCCTTAAGGTCTCAAAGGCCTCAAAAAAATTTAATATGCTTTAGGCCTCAAAAAAATTTAACATGGTTTAGGCCTCAAGGCCTCAAAAAAATTTAATATGCTTTAGGCCTCAAGGCCTCAAAAGCCTAAAAAAAGTTTAATACTCATATATTATTATAAAATAAAAAAGTATTTAATTTTAAAATTATACTAGCAAAATTTTAATTAAAAATTTAAATATTTTAATTGACTTTAAGTTTATATTGGTGCTATAAATATTATTTAATTACTTTATATTTATAATGATACTATAAATACTATTTAAAACTTTCTTATAATAAATTAATAATATTTAAAAAAATTGAACAGTCAAGGAATCTTAGGTATCAAAACTTTCTAATTTATCTCTTCTCTATATTCTAACGGATTGATATCATCTCTTTATATGTCTTATCATTGTCTGACTCTTCCACTTATCTCCTTATTTCTTCACTTATCTCCTTTCTTCCTCTGTCTCTTTGTCCCTTCCATAACATTATTTCAACTTGTTTCCAATTTCAAATTTCTTTCATTTCATATTTCATCATTTTATATTGTGTATTTATGCGCATGTTGTTACTTGGAGACTTGGAGCAGTAGATTGATTGAGGAAGAGTTTGTGTTCACTTTTGATCCTTTTGAGTCCATCAATATTAGGTAAAACTAATATGAGATTGATCAATTGATCCCAATTTTTTTTATTTTTCATTATTGTTTAATTAATCTTAAAATAATTTGTGCAAATTCAAGGAAGAAAATTTAAAAGTTACAAATTATATTTAAAGACATACTAAAGGACATGATTGAAAGATAATAGGAGACTTGAGACTCTACGATTAAGTTTATTATCTTGACAATCAGGTTTTATCTTTTTCACTTAGACTTATTTTAATATACTTATAAGTTATATTCAATGTGATATATATTATAATTTTTAATTTTATATAAAAAATATACAAATATAGCAACTAGAAAATTTGAATTAGGTATTCTAATTCACAAACTCATGATAATGATAATGAAATTGCAAGACAAAATGATTCTAATATTAAAAATACATACGATCCAAGTCAATGGGAGGATATTGATACAAAATTAAGAGACTTATTAGTAAAAGAAAAGGCCCTATTAGGATAACTGATATAGATTTTCCAAAAGATAAATACTCAATACACTTTTCTGTATCATATTATATCCAAAAATTGTCTAATGGAGAGAAACATGAAAGAAGATGACTCATTTATTCTACAGATTTAGATAGAGTACTATGTTTTTGTTGTAAATTGTTTAATGTTATTAGTTGTACTAGTAAACTAGGTATTGAAGGTAATAGAGATTGGAGAAATCTTAGTGCTAAGTTAAAGAGCCACGAAATAAGTGATGAACACATTATTAATATGAATGTATGGATTGATCTAGAAATGAGATTGTCAAAAGATAAAACAATAGATAAACATGTTCAAGAACAAATAAATAGAGATAAAGAACACTGGAAAAAGGTTTTGTTAAGAATTATTGCTATATAACTTAGCCTTGCGTGGAAAAAATGAGAAGATCTACTAAGAAAGTAATGGAAACTTTTTAAGTTTGATAAAAAGATTGCAGAATTTGATTCAATTATGCAAGAACATATTCATCGAATTAAAAATGAGGAAATTTATTAAATTTAATTCATGAAATTTATTAAATTTAATTCATGAAATTAATTATGATAATTTAATATATAATTTTGCATCAAAAAGCTCAAAGAATAAATTTTAGATAAACATATCATAATTTTGATTATTTTATTAATTTAAAAAAGCCTCATTTTTTTATTCGCTTTAGGCCTCCTAAAGGTTTGAGCCGCCACTAGACCCTGTAATCTTTAATGGTCCTTTACCCTCTCCATGTTTCTTATAAAATTTCTTTTCAACTCCTTTATTATTCACATAATGAATGGAGTGGTTTTCTTGATTCTTAAGTTAGGTCTCCTCTTGAACCAATATACTGTGCAATTTATGAACATCTCATTTATCTTTCATGGTATTATAGTTCATTTGGAAATAACCATACTCAAACGGTGATGAGTTCAGAATGAACTGCATGAGAAAATTATCATCCACTGTCATTCCAAGAGACTTAAGTCTTTTTGTAACATTTATCATCTCAATGACATGTTCCTACATAGTACAAGAACCATCAAATTTCATGGTGGTTAAAGTACTCATTAATGTCCTGACAAGAGACTTATCAGTAGTTTGGGAACACTCTTCCGCAAATTTCATAAATATTTTTACACTTTTAGTTTTGAGAAGAGTTAACTTAATATCACTTGCTACGCTCATTCACATAAACATCAAACTTTCCAGGCTTTATAATGGATTTTCTCTTTAGCACTACTAACGTCAGTAATAGAAGTAGGCTTCTCAACATGAAAAATCATATCAAGATCCAACACACCTAGGTGAAATTAGACTTGCTCGCTCCAATTAGAAAAAATTTAACCATTAATTATTGAAACAAACATAACTTGCGAATATAAAGATATGAGAACATATATTGCAATTAACACATGCCTAACATTAATACTTTGAGTTATACATTAAACATACTATACATATTCAGATAACAAACAAACATTATATGCATATTAATGCTCTCCTTAAGGTGATACATTAATACACAAAACATGGTGATGCTAATAATATTAACATTATTTGGTAAGGCATATGCACTAATTAAAAAAACTTATGATGTTAATGATATTAACATTATTTGGTAAGACATATGCACTAATTAGAAAAACTTATTATCTTTGGATATATAAATAAAACTAATAATACATACTCACTACCAACAGTCATGTCCACCAATTATAAGAAGAACAACTAATCAACCTCTGGGCGATCCACAAATGCCTTATAATAATGAACTTCAATTAACTCATAAATCAATTATTTATAATTTAGCATCCATTCTATGAGAAAACGAAATAAAGATTATCACTAATTTGGAATTAAAATAAAACATAAAGATTTTGTCACTTTGGTGATAACAAATCTATCATACAATTAATCCCAATTGAAATAAAAAAATATCATTAATTTGGAAACATAAAGATTTGATTACTTTGGTGATTACAAATCTATCATACGATCAATTCCAATTAAAATAAAAATTATCATTAATTTAGAATTAATCAAAACATAAAAATTTGATAACTTTGACGATTACAAATCTATCATATGATCAATTCTAGTTATCTAGTTAAAATAAAAAAATCATTAATTTGAAATTAAACAAAATTTGATCAATTTGGTGATTACAAATTTATCATAAGATTAATCTCATAAATTAATCAATTCATAAATTAATTGATACAGCGAGAAATAATCATAATTAATCCATAAAACTTTTTCTTTAATTAGCTACTAAATTTCCAAATTTTCATTAATAGGATAGGGTTGGAGCTATTGCAATTCCATATTTCATTCAATTATATGTGCATATATGTGCAATGGAAGACAAGCATAAGAACTTTAATTAATTAGCATACACCCTTGATCCATAAAATAAATAAATAGGATAGGACCCTTGATCCATAAAATAAATAAATAGGATAAGAGTAGATACCTTCTTAAACCAAAAATTAATCTTGATCCTACAATTTATTTTATGAAATCAATTAAGAAAGCATTAAGACCATTGCAATTTGGATGAAACCAAACAATAATGACTTTTAAGTGTGAACAATGTCAAGCATGTAGCAAATAAAGGCAGTCAATAATTTTCACACACTCATAAACTCTAATTTGTGGTAATTTAATTATCATAATTTATAATTCTATTATAATTTCATTTTAAATTAGGGTTCCTAAAATTGGAAAAATTATCAATAATGGAGAATCATAAAATTCAAACAACCTTGCTATGATATCACATGTAAGTTGAATCATAATTTCACAAATCAATCATAAACATAAGTTCTATAGAATCTTAAAATCTATGATTGTCACATAATATATAATATATATAATAGTAAGAGAGACTTACATTGATTTATGAGAGACCTAATCAAAAGAACATCAAATTCCTCTTTTCAATCTATCTCTTTCGGTCATTCTTCTTCTCGCCACACCACACTTTTCTTGATGGTCGATTATGGAAAAATCTGATACTGCAAATACAGAATCCTAATTTCTTTTTGTAATCAGCATCCATCAGGTTAATTACCATCAACTATTTATAAAATAATAACCTCCCATAATTATTAAATCACATTTAAATTCATAATTATATTTCACATAAGTTATATTAATAGAATATATTTATTTATTTTCTTATACTTAAATATTACTAAAATTATTTCAAGAACTAATTAAACAATCTTGATATCTGTAATAAATGAAAATGAAATTTCACTGGTGACACAATTTTTACATTCTATTTTCTTTAATCACTAGTTAAGTTTTTATCTCGTGGCGAAGGCTATGTAAGAAACCAACAAGAAATAGTTCTTCCCACTGTTATTTTTTCACTGCCGATAAGAAAAAAAAAAAAAAAAAAAAAAAAAAAACACTTTAAAATATATTTTTTTTTTTTAATAAAAAAAAAAAAAAAAAAAAAAAAAATATAAAAAAAAA
>Ga0099825_1000822_pt1 | contig 36397 bp, 17 predicted proteins | sample SiratroredBW_FD_76838 | JGI IMG/M metagenome (GOLD analysis project Ga0099825, IMG submission 76838) | Root nodule microbial communities of legume samples collected from California, USA - Siratro red BW | ecosystem: Host-associated > Plants > Roots > Nodule | place: USA: California | collected...
AAAAAAAAAAAAAAAGAAACAAAAAGCATTTTTTATTTTAAAAAAAAAAATAAAAAAAAAAAATTAAATATAAAAAAAAAAAAAAAAAAAGAAGATAACCTTAACCTAAATGTTAATTGAAAATAAATAATCCTGAAAAGGAACTAAAATTTCTTAACAGATGCTAGAATAGATGACATGAAGTTTGAAAATCTTTAACAACTGAACATGATCGAATTTTGAGTCTAATGGTTGCTGTCTCATGTTGGTGTTCATTTCTGGGAGTCTCAGACTCAAAACCTTACCTCGATCTCTACCCTTTCCTCTTTCAACTGAACTTCCACCGCCAAACCGAATACTAAGATCAAGATGGCTTTCCATTTCCACTTCCACTCCCACCAAAGCCCCTCCAAATTTGCAGGACCCACAACACTTCATTCGCATTTTCTGCAATGCGAGGCTTCACCAGAACCACTACGAATGCGAGCTTGCATTGGTTTCCGCACTCAAATGTTGTTCCTCCTCCGTTCAGGGTCGCCAACTCCATTCTCTCGCGTTGAAACTCGGACTTCACTCCAATACCTTCATTCAAAACAGCTTGATCAACATGTACGCAAAACGCGGTTCCATTAGTGATGCCCAAATTCTGTTTGAGGCATGTCCCTCGTTGGATCCTGTCTCCTGTAACATTATGGTTTGTGGGTATGTCAAAGCTGGTCAATTGGACAATGCCCGCAAACTCTTTGACATAATGCCTGGCAAAGGTTGTGTCTCCTACACCACCATGATAATGGGTCTTGTCCAAAATGTCTGCTTTCGAGAAGCTCTTGTGGTTTTCAACAACATGAGGTCTGATGGGGTGGTCCCTAATGATTTGACCCTGGTGAATGTGATATATGCTTGCTCACATTTTGGTGAAATTTTGAATTGTCGAATGATTCATGCGCTGGCTATTAAGTTGTTTCTTGAGGGGTTGGTTCTTGTTTCGACGAATTTGATGCGTGCGTACTGTCTTTGTTCGGGTGTAGGGGAAGCAAGAAGGTTGTTTGACAAGATGCCTGAAGTGAATTTGGTCTCGTGGAATGTAATGTTAAATGGGTATGCCAAGGAAGGCCTTGTTGTCATGGCCAGGGAGTTGTTTGAGAGAATTCCTGATAAGGATGTGATTTCTTGGGGCACAATGATTGATGGTTATCTCCTAAGGAATTGTTTGCATGAAGCTTTGGTGATGCATCGTGCAATGCTACGAACTGGGCTTGCTCCTAATGAAATCATGGTTGTGAATTTGGTTTCAGCATGTGGTCGTCTGAATGCAATGGGTGACGGTTGGCAATTGCATGGAATAGTTGTCAAGAAAGGCTTTGACTGTTACAATTTCATACAGACAACCATCATCCATTTTTATGCAGCTTGTGGGATGATGGACCTTGCTTGTTTGCAATTTGAAGTGGGTGTAAAGGATCACCTAGAATCATGGAATGCTCTTGTTTCTGGATTCATAAAAAATGGAATGATAGACCCAGCAAGGAAAATCTTTGAGGAGATGCCTGAAAGAGATGTGTTTTCATGGAGTACCATGATTTCTGGCTACGCACAAACAGACCAGTCTAGAATGGCTCTTGAACTCTTCCAAAAAATGTTAGCCAGTGGGATCAAACCAAACGAAGTTACCATGGTGAGTGTATTCTCTGCAATTGCCACCATAGGCTCATTGAAGGAAGGAAGATGGGCCCACGAATACATGTGTAATGAATCCATTCCATTGAATGACAATTTACGTGCAGCTATAATTGATATGTATTCTAAATGTGGAAGCATCAACAGTGCCTTACAATTTTTCAATCGGAATCGAGACAAAATCTTTTCTGTGTCCCCCTGGAACGCAATCATATGTGGGTTAGCCTCACATGGACATGGAAGTATGTGCTTAGAGGTTTTCTCTGATATGCAGAGGTATAATATTAAACCCAATGCAATTACATTCATAGGAGTCCTTAGTGCTTGTTGCCATGTGGGGCTGGTGGAGCCTGGGCGAAGAATATTTAAAATCATGAAGAGTGTATATAATGTGGAACCAGATATCAAGCACTATGGTTGTATGATTGATCTTTTGGGAAGAGCTGGGCTATTAGAAGAGGCAGAGGAAATGCTAAGGAGCATGCCAATGAAGGCCGACATTGTGATATGGGGAACTTTATTAGCGGCATGTAGAACTCATGGAAATGTCCATATAGGAGAGAGGGCTGCAGAGGGTTTGGCAGGGTTGGCACCATCTCACGGTGGAGGTAAAGTTCTCCTATCAAACATATATGCAGATGCAGGAAGGTGGGAGGATGTATCATCGGTTAGGAGAGTCATGCAGAATCAGAGAATGGAGAGACTGCCTGGTTGTAGTGGTGTTGTTAGATAGCTAAAGGAGTTTCAATTCTTAGATTTTGCTAATTTTAAAGAAAAAGTTGCTGATCTTTCGAGCGAAACCTTTTTTTGAGAATCATCTTGCATTCTGATTTTGTATATTGTTCATAAAACTCTATTAGCTGTGCTTTAATCATACTATTACTTATCATTTATATGAGCCTCGAAATAATTTGTTTGCATGGCAGAAACAAGGGAATACCTGTTCTACATCTGCTACTGGAAATATAGAATGGTCCAGTTTGAGGAAATATAGAGGAGGATTCTGATCCAATTTAATCCATTATATATCTGTTATGTATGATCTACATTTATATGTCTATTAAGATCGTAGGTAGAGTTTATGAATTCTATTTCTGTTTTTTTGGTAATTTCCTTTGTTTCTTTTGATATGTTAAGGATCTATAGAGTTTGAATAGAAGTAAGTGAAACATGATCTTTAAAATTACCATTGGACATTAGCTTATTTTTTCTTGCTCTTTGCACAAGTCTTCTATGTATGTTTGTGTTAATGATATTATTAATCAAAGACACGTATAATCTACCGTCAACACGCAAGCTCAAATTTGAAGGGGTAGATCTGAATAAATTTACCATTGAAATCTCAAGTTCCTGCATATCCTGTATATATGACAGAAGTTGTTTGTACGTAGTGTAGACGAGGCACTGTACAACGATACATAAATATCAGTAACACCCATTTTGATAAGGTTAAAGTGCATGTAAGGATGTGTGAAACAAACTGTTATACAAAAGTTGTCTAAGGTTAAACTTGAAGATTTAGTAGTTTTATTGTGTTGAAATTGAACTTAGGAACAATGTGAATTTGGAAGACTTGTTAGCATGTTACACGTGTATAAAACTGAAGATAAATTGTCTGAAAAAGTGAGTTTGTTGGCAAGTGCATGAAAACATAATTGCTGGATGTTTTGCTTCTTGGGAAGTATGGGGCGAGTGCTTAATTACTAAGAATGTGAATTTGGATGCAGTGTTTAGTCGTTAGAGCTCGTCTTGTTGGCATGAATACAAAACCATATTCGCTGAATGTCCCTTCACTTCATGTGAAGCTTGGGGTGAATGTTTTTGCTGACTTCATGGCAAAACATGGATCTCATTCATCCTTCTACATCTCTCGTTTGCTTTCTCACCTACTGATCTTCACAAGCTTTTGTTAGCTAATGTTCTTATAGTACTATTTTTTTCTTCTGCAATAGAAAAAAACTTTTGTTAGAGATTTCGACAACTAAAAGTATGATTATAGTGATGAATGTAATTGGAAGACAATTCTCATAAGTTAACATATTATATATATTTAGGAAAATTTCTAGTGTTTAAGTGAGCATGTGTTCCATATTACATAAATTACTTTAATACATTCTCGTCACACTGTTAAATAATTAATAAAGTAGAAAATTTTCAAATAGAATCTCATTAAAGATGCACTTGAAATCACAATTAAATTACACTACCAATCTAATCCAGGTTTTCTATTTTTTTTTACTGTCTCAAAATTTTACTGATTTTGATATATTAAAAAAACATTTTAATATAATAAAATAAATAAACAGTCAAAATATTTGCCTAATCATTATCAACACTTTAGAAAGATATTTTCTTTACCTTATACCTTAAGCATTTGCCTAATTATTTTATGTTCTTTGAGTAAGGAATCAGTACAACTATAGTGAAAATATTTTGTAGATATATGTCTATTTCTAGGAAGCTCTTTTAACAATTTTCTTTAAAATTTTAACTTTCCCGGTAAAAATTCGATCTAATACTTGTTTTAGCTACTCTACCTTAAAAAAATTAATTCTTTTACAATTATGTTAAGAAACTAAAAGATCACTTTAAAAAAAAAAACTGTAATAAAACATACATTTAGTCACTAGCATCTGACCTTTAAAAATACTCGTACGTTTTATTCTATTCATTTTAAATCTAATCTTTTAGGGAGATAAGTAAAGTCTATAAAAGAATTGTTTGACAATATTACTTTAATAAAATACTTGTCCAAAGTTCTAAATGACGTGATATTCATTTGAAACGATAGAATGCCCCTATCTTTGTTCTTGTTTCTTCTCCACGAAAACATTACTTTTCTTTTTGCTTTCTCTTTTTATTTACTCCCATGGAGGCTAAATTTTAGTAAGAAAGCAACGTTGGTTTGATGGCTAGAGAAATCTAAATACAGGTAGCTATCGGAAAATGACATTTCATATCTATATGTAGGCAAATTCTATGAACTATCATATACTTTTTTTAGATTAGAGAATACCAAATATATGTAATCATTTAAATGGAAAGTAACAGAAAATGGTGTATTTTTTAAACGTGTAATACTATATTCATTGATAGTTATATTATTTCAAATGGGCACATCAAACTTTAATTTGGTAACTTACTCAACTGTTTGTAAGTGTTTAGAGTTAAGCTGTTTGCATTTTTAATTAATTAATTAAATATAAAATCTTAGTCAAAATGATACTTATATTCTTAAGCAACCCAGACAGCAGCGTGCACGCACCTCTACACGTTACAATCATTCTACGAGACACCTCTCACCACACATTTATTTTGGTGTACCTGTACCCACAATTCGCAGCAAGAAACTAATCTTTCAAAATATTAAAATATTAAAATATTTAAGTTTGAAGATAATTGGATAATGTTTGAAACAGCTTAAACTCCAATGCAGCTGTTTTTGTCTATGCTACGTGCTTGCGAATAATATTTTTATTTCTTAAAAAACTTTTTAAAGAAATAACTTAGTTTTAGTTTGAAATTTGTAGTTTATGATTATTTCTAATAAAAAATTCTTTTCAATTTTATATACCCTATTTTTCGTATAATCGACTTTCTTAGTCTAAACAAAATTAATTATCTTAAAACCATTTTCTGATAAATTTACCTAAATAAAAGAAAACTACTTTTAATTATAATATTATTGCATGTAGTAATAATGAAACAAAATGATATACGTGATGAACAATGCAAAACCAACGCCCCCGGTTTCCTCCTTAACACAGGGACTGAAAAAGACAATGGTAATTGGAATGAAAGTGATTATTATAACCCAAATTTAACGTTTGTAGGAAATTTCTTGCCAACACTAAAACGTGAAAACACAAAATTAGTGACAGTTGATTAATAATGTTTGAGTGTGATATGAGTATGATATGGTCTGAATACACACAATTGAAACGAAATCCTCGTCTTTAGAAAGCAGAACAATGAACCCACATGAACAATTTTCCATGAGCCAACAACATTATTGCTGCCTCAATTAATTAATTAATCTAAGATTCCCCACCAAGCGATAACACTCCAATCCCACTGTACAGCGTACACACACCCCTAATCAAGTAATTAACAACTACTAATCACAATTATGAATATCTTAAACTTTGTTTCTCTACCTTTCTATGTCAAGAGGCGAAAAGTTTTTGCCAACTGGAATAAAGCTCATGGGTTTGCCAACTACAGTTCTCTTTTGCGACTCCACGTCATCACTTTCCTTCTCTATGTCTTCTTCCTCGTTCCCCAATGCAAAATATCGCACCTTTTCGCCGTAGAACTTAACTAAGAATAAGTAGAACGCGACGCCGAAGGCGGTGACTACGACGATGAACCAGCTGAAGAGAATGTTGACGAGGGCCACGGCGCGGTGGAGAGATTGGTGGTCGTGGCATCGGACGACCTGGTGCCCTTCTTCCTCGTTGATGTAGCAGCCTTTGGGGATGAGCCCTGGAGTCCATAGCATGAAGCCCATGACGATGAGCCACAAGCCCTGAAAGAATATGCTGAGGGAACGAACGAAGCTAACCACGAAGCTTTTGGGCATGGGGATTCCTATAACGGCTGTTGAGAAAGAGACGAAGACTAGGAGTTGTAGCATGAAGTGGTACTGCCCTTCGGGTCCACTGTGGTCTGCGGAGTGGAGGTGGAAGAGGAGAAGCTCCTGAGCGAAGGTGATGGATCCGAGGAGTTGAGTGAGGGAGCGTTTGGAGGGGGTGGGGATGCGGTCGAGGAGGACGGCGAAGGCGGCGTAGAGGAGGAAGGTGAGGGAGATGGAGGAGTGTTCGAAGTTGTGGAGGTGGTTGGAGGGGATGGTTCCATCAGGGTCGAAGGGTTGGTGGCGGTCGGGGCCTATGAAGAGTTCCATGGAGATGGAGGCTAAGGAGGCTGCCATGATGAAGAGAAGCTCCAAGTACTTGTTGAATTTGGAGGTGGGGAACCATGGTGGAGCAGTGTAGGAAGAGGGGTTGAGAGCATGGAGCTTGATGTGGCTGAAGAGATGCCAGAGACCAAGGAGCAAGAACCCTAAACCAGGAGCAACATGCCCCACAAGAGTGCCCATAACCTTAACCTAGTATTGTTCTATCTGAGGTTGTTTTCAGTATGAGGCAATTGGTGAGGGAAGGGTGGGGGTTTTAATATCTGTGGTGTGGACTTGACTCACTCTAGAGGGTTCTGAGGGAAAAACAAAAAGTTAAGATTTGAATATTGAGTCCAAGATTGGTGGCTTGGGGAATAAGGGTCAAAGTATGTGTTTGGTTATGAGCTATGAATCAATGAATGAATGAATGAATTATGAGATGACGAGTGGCCTGAGGTGGAGCTGACTGACTTTGTAAATGAATAAAGAAAGCCTTATAAAGAGGAGATTATGAGATGGGATTATGGGATTAGGAAACTTAATTAATATTCTCTTTGGCAGCCCTTGTGATCTTTATCCCTTTAATTATTCATCACATAACATATCATAATATATATGTAAAGTGTAAACACATAAAACTATCGGATTGCACCAGCTCGTGTTACATGTTTCCTATTTAAATAAAGGAAAAAACTATTATGACAACTCATTTTCACTTACTTCCATTTAATAGCTCTATATATTAATAAAACTGTGAATTAAGTTATTTAATTAGAATATAAAACAAATTATTAAATAAAATATTAATAAAAGTGATTGTACGGGGATAGTGTAAGCTTTGATGAATGTGAACATATCATGTTCCCTAAATAAAAAACTGTATCATTTCAATTCTTATAGGATATTCATCACACAAAGTTTGATCTTATAATAGTTTATTATTTTATGTTTAATGCTAATTTTAACACTTTTTTAACAGTTTTAAATTATATTAATATGTATTTTAATTTAAGTATAATTTTATAAATAATAATTATTTTAATGTAGATTTATTTAAATCGTAATATTTCATTAAATTTTATTATTTGTTAAAAATTTAATACAAACATTTTTACTCTCTACCTTTTTTTATGCATTTAATTATGGTAAATTTCATTTTATTTACAATAAATGATTAAATAGAAAATAAAATATAACACTCATACAATAATCAAATTATAAGGGACATTGTTTTGAATAATAATAATAATAAATAAAAATGTTTGAGAAAAAACTAGTTTATAAATCTTAGGTGTATTGTTGAAGATAAAATAAAAAAAAATTAAAATTCTATATTATGTGAAATTTTATTTGTCTCTATAATATCTAGAAAGTTTTTATTACTGTCTTGAACTGTGTATGACGTTTACAGTATTATTATTATTATTGGAAAGATACTTGTTATACTATCTATCCCTTTTTTTATTATGTTTTTTATGATATTTTATAAAGAAAAATATGCATGATAATTAAATATATTATTTATTATATGAGATTATGTTATAATAAAAAAATCGATTATATAAAATCAAATATTCTAAATGCTTATAATTTATTTTTTAACCTTTTTTCCTTTTTAATATTAGTGGTCGTTTATAAAGTTTATCCTATAATTTTAAAACATTATTAAACGTAAAACAACAAAGAATTTATATACCTCTTTATATATTATTTAGATTACTGAATAAATTTATATAAGTGGCACCAAAATTAATGTGGATCCGTGTTATGAAGCTACCTTTTATATTGATCGAGATTCGCATATGTTTTATGTAACTGTAAATTTTACATTAAAAATAATTAAGAGTGTGCTGTTAATATGATTCGTCGCTAATAAACATTGTGCTATATTTTACACTGTTATAAGCAATTTTTTATTCTGGGTTGAATGCGTATTCCCATAAATTATGCTTTTCAGTCATATATATTATTTAAATTAAGCACATTGCTTCCTTGTTTAACATATTTATTGTAACTTTTTTATCCATTTTAGTTATAATTTAAACAAAATAGAAATTCTGCTGTAAAATAATTTGAAAACATAGAAATACTTTACGTAAAGAAAAGGTTTAAAGATCCTAAGCTTGTAGATATTTTTAGTAAAATCTGGCTAGTGGAAAAGCCGAATATCAGCATTATCTTGCTAAATGTGTTTTTGTGCTCTTCAATTAATATTTGTTTGTAATAATATGTTATCCACACCAATTAGAAAACATAGTAATAAAGACATTATGGTTATGAACCTTTGTCATAAAGGAATGGCTCAGAACTTTGGACAAAATTAGAAGCTTGCATTTGTCACTACTTTTTGAACTTTTATAACTCTGCCTAATTAACAACAAACAAAAGGTCACTCGTACGAAAATGACGAAATGCTCCCTCTCTTCATTCTCTACAACTTTATACCTTGTTCCCTCAAACAATAACTAGCCATATGTGCAAATTATCGTTTTATATACATTGTCTATTAGATTGTCAACATTCCACAATCACATCTAAATTAAAGTGATCATAATGGATTAAATTTGACCAAAGTTGACTCAATTAATTTAAAACATAGCATATGCCGACTCAACATAACACTTACTTCTTTTTAATTTTCTTTTCATTTCAATTTTAAAATATTTTGAAATAAATATATGCACAACTTAGTGACCCATCCCACATATTCATTTTGCCTCAAATTGTTTCCACGTTATTATTACCTTTACGTCAAGTCAAAATTCCTTGATTCAATTAAGGCTACAGATGAAGTTGTAAGGTATGAAAAAAAATAAAGAAAAAGTTATATATATAAGAAGTTACATGAGACTCTCTAACCCATCAACAATATGATAACAAATTGAAAGAATAACTAATTATATATATTTTTTTGTTTAAAGTTTAAGATTTAGAATTTAAATTCAAAATGTTTTTATTTAGACTGTAATATAAGATTAATAGTAAGTTAAACAACAATCAAATTATCGGAGTAGATATCTGTCACAGAGTATAAAACACAAATTTTAATTAGGCACTCAAATTATCAAAGTAAATCTTTACAACAAACCCTAAACATAAATTTCTTTTCAATTAAGAGTGAATAAAGCCATTTCATTTTAGCAAGAGTCACAACAATACTCTTATATTTAGAATACTAAAATACAAAATTGGATAAAAAATAAATATAATAACCACTATCCAAAATCATCTTAGACAATGCAAGAGGATTTATTTAACTTTTTCATTAGGTAAAATGGTAATTTCCCTTTTTTTTTCTTTTATATGAGAATAGACGAGGAAACATCTACGTGCTGGAAGAATGAGGAAACCATAAACGTGCAGGAAGAAAGAGCACGTGTTTCATTAAGTGTGAGTTCGAATATAATATTACAATTTATGTCACATATTTGTCTAAAAATATATTCATCAATTTCGTTTTTTTTTTATCAGCACATTCATCAACCTCCTTAAAATTGAAACTGCCTCTTCACACTCTTTCATCTTTTTAAAGAGGAAGAAAATTAAGTATATCATTTTGTTATTAAAAAAAGACACCAAATTCCCCTTCTAATGTTGTTACTTCTGTATTTAACAAACGAAACATCTTAGTTTAGATAAAATCACACTTTCTGACTCAACATTGTCGAATTTGTGTGCAGGAATAAAAGAACAGTACCAAAAAAATAATAATTTTAGTTAAATTTTCATACTTGAGAAATTAATTTGTAACTCTCATAAAAGAGGATTAGGGAATCTTCTCTTCTCTCATGGATCTAACATTTTTTGAGGAATTGAAGAAAGAATATTTAAATTTGAAGAAGACTTGGTCTAGAGTTTTGACCAGCCATTACTGTTAGAGATGGGTAATGCTGACCAACTTTTGTTTTTGTTCTTGTCTTTCTCAAAAACTCATCATCAACCACGTAATACAAGATAAAATCGCTTTACTAACCCTTTTTTATGTAAAGAAGAAAAAAAAATATATGCATGAATGGATGTGACTTCAATTGTATTTTATGCATTTAATTTAATTTTTAATTAGCTACAACTATTTCCATACTAATATACCAATTAATGTTTCTCTGTAACCCGTGTGTTTGCTAAGTCGCCACTAATTAAGTTATTTTTAATAATTTATAAGAATAATCTTTGTGGAAAATCAATTACAAGGATATTCTAGTATAAACATTATCATAAACACTTTTAAAAATATTTTTTTATTAAAATTAATTTATAGAAAAGTATATTATTTTTTCCAAATTTTTATGTTGGTTTATGTTTGAATTACTCATTTTTAATTCTTCTATGCTATTAGTTTTCTTTATTGCTTTCTGAATAATTTATTTGAATATTATTTATTTAAAAAATATCCTTTTAAATTTATTAATTATTTTATTTACTAATTTTATCAAACGTTTTTCAATTCAATTATATAAGTTATAATTCAATTCAATTCTAACTTATTTTAAGTTTTAACTAGTTTATAAGCTTTCAACTAACTTTAAGTGTATTTCGCAAACTACTTCGATAGCTTATAAATTATATTAAAATTAATTTCAATTAATTAAGTTAATGGATCGTAAACACCTATAGAGAGAATGGAGTTTGTACCAGCTGGCGTTTTTTTGTCTACACAAGTGAAAATTAGGGTTTCAATTTTTAAACATACAAGCTAGAGAAAATATATATTGAAAATGATTTTTGATAAAGTGGCTTAATGTTAGGTATTCAAGTGTGAATCTAAGTCTCATATTGGGTAGAAATGAGAAAGTTGAGCAACATATAAGAAAGAAGACCTGCAAACCCAATATTTTAAAGTTTTAGGTTGAAGGTGGTGTCATTTCCTTATATGTCGGTCATGTCTCATTGTTTGAGATCTCCTCGGTATTTTTCCTCGGATTCTTTCAACAAGTGGTATCAGAGCTGATGGTTTGATCCTATATCGAAAGTCTTCTTGATGGAGGTTTCAGGCAAGTATGTCCCGTATAAGGTGTGTGAACGGCAGTACAAGTGAGGGATCATGAGTAATGTACTCAGTTTTGAGAATGTTTCCGTTCGGGAGAGAGTGTATCAATGTGGAGGATGCTTCCGTTCAAGGAGGTATTTATCAATGTGGAGGAGAGACTCTCACTTGAGGAAGAGAACGACGGTACAAGTGAAGGGTCATGAGTAATTGTACTCGGGTTTGAGAATGTTTCCGTTTGAGGGAGTGTATCAATATGGAGGAGAGGCTCTCACTTGAGAGAGAGATTATTAGGTTTCAAGTGTGAGTATAAGTTTTATGTATAAGAAAGAAGATTCGTAAATTCAAATTTGGTTTGAAAATGGTATCATTCTCTTATATATTGACTCATATCTAATTGTTTGAGATCTTTCCTATGTTTTTTCTCAAATTCTCCAAACACTTAAAATGATAAAAAGAATTAAAAAATAAAAACATATTATTTTATTATTTATCTGAAGAAGCGAAGACTCTGAATTTCCAAATCACATTTTTATTTCATCTCTGTTGAAGAAATAGAAAACGGTCCAAATTGGCCGTTGTCTAATTCCACAATATAATAGTTCAGGGGATTACGCAACAATTAATATGGAAAATAAAATTTACAGAGAAGGTTTCTAGAATGGAAAAATGTTAGCATATTCAACCTCTCAAATAATTTTCTATCTCATTGAAACAACTATTTTTCTAGAAAAATGTACAATAACTGTTCCATCTTACTAAAAATGTCTTCACGTGCAACTTGTTGTTGGTGATTGAAACTTGCTGCCATGTTTATCCTTCAGCCCAAAACTATGATAAGCAACAATAAAATATATTTATTTTGTATGCTAATTTACTAGAAACTATAATATTAATCCAACTTAGTGTATTGCAATTTACAAGCCTTAATAATTTAAATACGAATTTAAATTAAATATATGACTTTTTTACTTGAAAACTTCGACTTCTCATTTATATCAATGCTTTGTCCAAATTGAAATTATTAATTAACTTATTTTTTATTCTTCTACGCGTTTCAATTTTTCATGAAAAGAAAAAACACATTTCAATTTCCGCATTTTTCAAAAATGTCTACAATGGTTACTTGAACCTTTTGAACTCGTAAAACTATACATGATTTGCCTACATGCAAGGGAGTTAATCACGTTAACAGAACACATTTTTGACTACTTTTTAAAGGATGGAACTTACATGTGGTTGTCCTGTTTTAGATCTCGTGCAGTGTGTGGATTTGTTTTCAGAAAATAAAATAACATCTTTAAAGTATTTTTATTTTCATGCAAAATTTATTTCTGTATTATATGGATAGTAAAAACTTCGGTAAAACTATCTATACAATTTAAGATATTAAAAAAAAATCATATTACCCAACACACCTCTTATTCATATTAGGAGAGAAAAAATAAAAATTCAAACTAATTTATCACACTTGATATTTTTCCTAAATAATATTCGCTTACTTGCACTAAAATAAAACAAATACAACAATACTTAGAAAATTGTAAAATAAGTTTAAAGTTGTTTGAACTTAATATAAACATTTCTCAACTTTTCAACAAATCAAACATCATTATACCCCTATATTAAATTTATGACATGAATATATTGTTTTTAGCTCCAATTAGTTACTCAAAGTTCAAGTTCAAAACAAAAAATAACATTAATTCATTCATAATTTTACCAAATTCATAATTTCATTAATTTCTACTTTAAACATCGGTATTAATTCTAAAACATTTCTAACTAGTCTGGTTGAAAACCAACTACCTCGAATTTATAAGCAATACATCAACATCATAATAAAAAAAATTCAATCATTTATAAAAATTAAACTCCATGTCGCTACAAATCTAGATCAAGTGACATTAATTTCATAACTTAGATGTAATATGCATACTTACCAACCCATATATGTAATAGAAAAAAAAATTATATATCCTAGGAAATAAAAAGCTTACTTTAAAACAATATTTGATCAATTTAAATTATTCTAAAGTATTAACATTTTCTCCTCCGTGCGATGTTTCCAAATTTATTTTTTAAAAGAGTATAACAATAATATATTCCTTGCACTTTTCTTTACCTATTTTACCTCTCATTTATTACTTAATTGCACTAGGCAGTTGAACTAGGGGAAGATCCACCACCATTATCAACACCTATTTTCAATCTCTTCCAATACATTGTAATTATTTCATAATTTTATGATAAAGCATCATACTTTATTTAAATAATTATTAAAAACATGAAATATTATATATAAAGAAAAACATTAATATATGATAAAATACAAATCAAATTTACGTTTGACTTGAAAAATAAAAAAGTGGACAGTTCTTTCCACTTGTTTTAAAAAAAATTGATTAAATTATAATTTAGATCCCATATTTTTTTAAAATTTTAGAAAATTCACAACTTCATTTAGAAAATCCACTAGTTTTATTTATTTTATCTTTTATATCTTAATCAATTAGACTAATTTTGTGATGTTTCAAGTGAATGTTAGGTCCAAGATTAAATTGATCTAGAATATAAGAAATAAGCTTATTCAAAATTAAGATTGAACCAAAATTATTAATTTTCTAAAATGAAAGGATTAAATCACAAAAAAATATAAAGAAACGAAAATCGCTAATCAATTGTTAAAAGAGTATATTTGTTGGCATGCGCACTAACTAATAATAAAAAAATAAAGGCAAAAGACAAATTATAAAAAAATTGGACGATCACAAATAAAGCCTATTTTTTAAGAAAAAATTAGAAACTAAAATAGAAGATGAATAAAATATAAAAACAAAAAGTATATTTGAATAAATATAGTAAAATTTGGTACTAAACTTTTCCATATATATAAACTGTGTGTGATTCCTTGAAAATAATTGTTAGAGGGGACAATACCATTTTAATTAATACACGTAATGAAAAAAAAAAAATACATAAACACAGTGAGAGATTAATGTAAATGTACTATACTAATGTAATAGTAATAATTAATAATAAAGAATGAAAGAATGAAATCAATTTTGAAAATGTGGAAAATCAACTTAATGGGAGGAATTAAATGGTTTTAGTAACTATCAACAAATTTGGTAACTGAAGGAGACGATTTGAATTCCGAAAGCATCAAAATCGGAGCCCTAAAACGAGAGTGCAACACAGCGTTCCGACCCGAATCCAAACAAAACCTAACCATGTAAGATCCAAGCTGAACAAGAGGATCCAGAGAAACAACCAAGAAACAATCCAAACCTCCATGGCGATCATGACGAGGAAGCGGCGCCGCATGATGGTGGAAGCGGCGGCAGCGGTCACGGTGACGGCCGTCCTGCCGGAGGATCTGATGATCGAGATCCTGGCTAGGGTTAAGGTTAGCAACCCCTTGCAACTGAGGTGCGTGTGCAAGCGGTGGAAATCGTTGGTGGTGGATCCCCAATTCGTGAAGAAGCACCTCCAGAAATCGTTCTCGGACATCACGGATCTCGCCTCCAAAGCCATGGAGGACATGAACGCGTTTCAGTTGCAGCTCAATTACGCCCCAGCATTGGCGGAACAACAAGAAGATGAAGATGAAGGTGAGGAAGGAGAAGAAGAAGAAGACGAGGAGGAGGAGGAAGAAGAAGACCCACATTCTTTGGTGAACGAGTTGGCTCAGTTGGATAACATGTTGGTGGTGGTTCGTTCTCTCAAAGGGAGTTTAGAAACGATCAAGGTTGATGTGCAAGCCATCAAGGAGAGAGTTAAGTGTCTTCAGAGTTTTCTTCAAATTTATCTCAAGACAAGAGCTTCTTCTTCTTCTTCATTTTCTTCTCCTTCTTCTCCTTCTTCTAATTCACACTCTATGTGATTCTCCCTTTTATTTTTCTGTTTAGTTTTCTAAATTTTGCAACTGTTGATCTATAAATAACTTCACATGGTTGCTTCTTTTTGTTTTTGAAAAAGAAAGTGATTTGAAATCACAATGCAAGTAAAGTGGGAGTAAATTATTTGGGGGTTTTGATGCCATTGTTTGTGTTGAGAGATGGGTAATGAGAAATTAGTCTTTTTTATTTGTTTATCTGCTTAGTTTGTTGAATGTGAAGAAAAGAACAAGGTTTGCTTCCTAACATGACTGCATTGTCTTCTTCTTGCTTGAACAAACAACACATTACACAGCCACTCATACTCTGTGATTCAACATGAATTTTAAATTATTTTGTTTCTGCACTAATTCTGAAGCCAGGGGGGTCTATGCTAGAAATGATTTTTCTAATGTTTTCACATGCATTATTAATAATTTGAATGGTTGATGTGATAAATCATGGCAAATAATGTGTCATTGTTGCTACCTGCATGGTAGGATTTAAATCATGGCTTTATATTTTATCCGCAGCAACATTTGCACATGTTCAAACTCTACTTTCTACAATTTGTTTTCATTCTGCTTTGAAAAGGAACATCAACTCTAATAAACAATTTTGTCTCCACCAATCAGAACATACAAGGTACAAAAAGTTAACCAACCTCTGGGTATATCATCTTCACTGTCCATTGAGTTTTTGATACTTACTGTGGGATGATTTTTTTATGGTTCCATTATAAACTATAGCACATGCAAAGATTTGTGTAATATTAAACAATTTATTTGCTTAATGTAAAGTGAGAAATGTGTGTACTGTAAGAAAATAAGATGTTATCTTTTGTTTATTCTAAAAAAATTGCTATATGTAAAGGTGCTCTAATTAAAATCAGTTTTACTACCTTTTTTAAATGCTTTTGTTTATTTTAAAGAAGTCAAATTTAAAGGCGATGCCACAAAAAAAAAGTTCTACACATTTATAATGGCACAAAGAACACTAGCAAATTAGATTAAACTAGATATACTTTGAAGGATAAAATATACTATTTTATTAATTTAATTGCATGTATAAAAGATTTTAAAATCAGTTATATAGAAACACTGTTACTTTAATTATCTGTAATTAGTTTACTTTATCCATTGAAATACAGTACTACTCTTGCTTCAAAAAAGACGAGTCCTAAAATTAAAATATAGAATAAAATAGAATAAGCTTTAGAATATATATATATATATATATATATATATATGAACTGCTTTTTCAATTTCAGTATAAATAACCTAATTTATTTTATATTTGCATATTCACAGGTACCGACTTTTGATTTCCAAACAAAGTTATTTTTCATCACGTTTAAGGTTCGAACTCCGTACTAGAAATAACAATAAAGAAAACAAATGGTAAATTTTCTAATTGAACCGTGGTTAAACTAATATTACTAATTACATTATATAAAATAACGTTAGAGAAATATATGATAATTTAATAATACTAAAAGCTAAAATAACATATTATATAAGTTTTTAACATTAAAAGTGCTCATACAAATAAAATATTTCATAATATTCAAATTTAAAGTTCAAGCATACATAATATTTTTTGGAAATAATAAATTCTTAAACTTTCATTCTAACGAAAAATTAAAATTACATCTAAATAATATTTTTTAAAAGGCATTAAACCACTGTAAATCGATCTTTTAGATTTTTTTTATCAATCTACCACTTTTTCACGTCAATATTAGTTTTATGGTTCAAAAGGATCGACACTAATATGGTTCACAAATGTGTGGTTGGTCTAGTTACAACGTAGTTTAGAACTAACATAACGTTATGTCGGAAAACATGTATCTCTAGCAATGGTGAGATGAGGCTGATACCAATGCCAACTGAAATTGGTTGTAGTTAAACCATATCTGCTTAGATTAATGTTATGGATACAAAATTTTCCGTTCTAATACGTGGTACATATCAAACAAAACTGTTAATTCAAAATACTGCACAACTTTATAAACATGAAAGTTAACTAATGTACAAGTCATCCTAACAGGCGAGGGTGCCCTGAGAACAGAGAAAATGTTGATTTAGATTCCAGTGTCAATTATGAGCTCGGCTGCAGCACCCATTGTGCCTACCCCACCAACACCCAACAGAGCAAGAGCAAGCTCCTCCTCGTTCAACTGCCTCAACCCTTTGCTCAGTCTCTTCAACACATGCACATCCACTTCCAGCACCCAGTTAGGCGTGCAATCTACCATCAAACTCACAAAACCTGACACATAGGCACGCCAAGTAGCTGAATCACAGCCTAGTGATATCTTACCATCAAGTGCACTGGCCAAAAACTCCATGTGGGTACCCAAAACCTTTGGACGTCGCTTTGAAGCTGAGGATGACGAATCAACTCCCCAAGCAAAAGCACCACAGAGAACTGCAAAGTAAGCAAGCGCATATCCACCAAGCATCGCAACCATTCCACCAGACTTTTCTTCCTGGTCAAATCTCTGAACAGATATAAACCAGGACGGCAAAGTTTCTTTTATTAATAATTGAACCAGCATCAACCCTCCTGATATCCACACTAAAGAGGCCCCAAGGGCAGCAGCAAGCTTCACCCGAGTCATTGAGGCCGCGAGTGAAGCCTGTCCATATTTTATGCCATCTTTGGTTGCTTTCAACTTTTCCAATCGCTCCCTTAGCAACCCACTGCATACAATTTCCCTCACAGAGTGCATTAAGATGGAAACAATTTCTTCTGTTAAGAAAACAATATCTCTGATTGACCGATAAGCACGTAAATAGAGGATTCCTGGAGCAACAGGGCAAAGCCCTCCGCATAAATGGTACTTAAATCCATGTCCAAGTAGGGCTCCAACACCACCATTGCATGAGATAGGAGAGGTATTCGTACCAAGGGTAGCTGTGAAGCAACTTTTTAGAAGTTGAACTACCGCATCACTGTTGTGAAGGAAGACAGTTCTAGATGCTGAGAAGATAAGGAAGTCACTCCAACGTTTTGCCTTTAGGGTCCACAAGGAAGCCACGATTGGCATGCAAGGCCATGGACAACCTGCAGCGAGGCTCTCCAATGTTTGGCCTGCCAAATTAAGAAAACGCTCCGATGCCTTATCAACTTTGTAGGTTATGGTAAGGCTTGTGAAGGCAGCCAAGGGCAATGGAAGCGTGGCAGGAGAGCTGTCTCCTATGAAAACGACGACCATTGGTCACAATACTAATGAACAAATTAATAATAACGTTGGGAGACAAAGAAATATGGAGGAAGACATTAGCTAAACGGCAGTCGGTATCAATAGTCATTAAAGCAGTGTAAAAGACAAACTTAATAGAAATAATTGTAATGAAATACGAGTTAAAATTGTAATTTTTTTCTCTGCTGAAAATGCATTAGTAGTCGGAATCTTAAAAAAGTTTATACAATTTAGGGTCATAACAATGAGAAAACCTGAAGCAAGGCTAGGCACATCAACACCAGTTGCAGCCAAAATTTTCCTAATCTGTCCCTCAACGTTCAGCAGATTTGCGGCGGGGCTAGGCCAGTCTGTTCCATTCATATATACAGGTTTCCAAACTCCTCTAGTTACTTCAGCAGAGAAGTAACTTATTATGGTTGCCAGAGATGCAGGAAGAAAATCAGCTAAATCTTTAAGCCCTGATATTAAGAAAAGCATTTTGGTATTACTCCATTGTTGTATACATCAAGGAGCATATACACAAACAAGAATTTGGTTGCAATTGCTATATTTAGAGGTAAAATACATGACCAAGAATTTTGAGACTGACTGAGATACTTTCAAAGTATGCTAACACTCAGTTAGATTTTCTTTCGTAATTTAGAAATCACAAGTTGAACAAGCTATTTGGTGCGTTCCATTGGATTTTATCCGATCAAACACACATACCTGTTGCCAACTCACGTGGAGACAATCTTCCATGAGCACAAGCTGTAAGAGCAGCATCAACTACAAAGGGAATGGCTTCAAGAATATCCCAAGCAGGCAACTTTGGCCCTATAGAAGCATCTTCATTTGCAGGTCCAGAAGAGCTACTGCTTCCAGATGTAATAGTAGTTTGGCTTCCTCTATTAATCTTTCTGAACATCATATTTAGAAGCCCCTCAACAATCTGATGAAATGGGGTTCCATGGACAAGACCTGAGAGTGTTGAGGCTATACATGCTTGATGCTGCCGATACCACACTTTTAATTTTGGAAAGGAGTCAACAAATACAGAATTTGGCGATGATAAACTTGCTATTTCTGAGAGTCTCCTCCTGTTACGATCTTTGTGGATGTTACCAGCTGACATTAAGTGGGAATTCCGTACCAATAGTAGGTATTCAGGAGTTAATTGAGAACCAACGGTAGGTACATCTCCAATTCCATATTCAAGAGGAGGACGATTAAATCTCCATAACTTTAAAAGAAGAATAAATGCATTTGAAAACACAGCATGGGCAGATATTTCTTCCCCTGATGTTAGTGTCCATGAGATATTTGGCACACATGACCCAAATACTTCACAGATTGGCATCAATGAACACGCAAGCTGTGGAACCTGGTTGGAGAATTGGGAAAAGCATGAATTCAAATTATCATAATAATAACAATCCTAGCTTGTGTATAAATACAAGGGTCGTGTACAAGGTAAACATTATATAAGGCATAAACAATAAATTTTCCGACTGAATATTTCTTAATTAGTTTCCTTTTGACCTATGTATAGCAAAAAACGTGGACCCAAGCCTGCAGCTATGTTTAGTAATAGGCCAGATGCCGCCGGCGGAGAACATTAGCAAGTAACCAAGTAGAAAGGGGTTAAAATTTAGGAATTGAATCAAACTTACCAAGCCATGCAACGAAAATATTTGAACACAGTCAACAGATGCGATTCCAACAAAGAGTACATTAAGTATTGGAGCGTAATTAATCAAATAGTTGTTTCCTTCAGTGTTTTCTGCAGGAACTGGCGGAGACAACAACCTAAGAATGAAATGTACAGTGTGTTCCTGCAATAAGTAGAGATCCAAATTCTATCAAGATGGGAAGTTGGTTCGAGATCCAAATTCTACTGAGCAAATTATTGGAGTTTTTATATGCTCTACTGTCTAACTCTTCATTACCTGTATATTCCAGCCACGAATTAGGGATGCCCCGCAAAGAATCGCAGCAGCAGATATCTTTTCATCTTCTGATCCCCCAATTGCAATTTCAAAAATTTTCTCCAGTTCTGCTAAGCTTCCATCAAATCCAGGAGCGTAAATTCAGTTGCTTTACCTTTTGGTAAATTTACAAAAAAGAGCATCTGACATACCTGGCTTCAGGAAAGAAAAAGAAAAACTGAAGACCAGGCAATGAAATTTTATTTAGTAATTTATATTCTACCCACTTATAGTCATTCTTGTTATGTTATAAATTCAGTTTACCATTAATTATTGTTGAATTTAGTAAATTATCTCATGTTTCAGTATGTTAATTTGTCCTGACAGATGCATTAAACGTGAGAATACTTGATGACTCAAATGATAGAAAACAAATTTACATAGAGGTCGTGCCATTTGAAAAAGTTTGACATTTTCAGTTGCCAGGATTACTTTTATACATGTTTATGACTGAGTGTTTAAAAAATAAACAATTCCAAAAAAAATAGCTTGGTCGAGGTCATAGCAGTGTGGCTATGGGCCTACAAAGAGGGAGCAAAAAAAATATTGTACAGAAACACTTTTGCCAAAATTAGAACATAGGAGGTTACAACATGTAAATAAGCCAATTGACTGAATAAGCCAAAATAAGATCATACCTTGTAGCAGGACTTGAAACCAAAGCATTAACCATCACTGAAGTAAGTGGAGCTCCCTTCATAAATGATGACCAGCCAGGTACTTGAGCTGGCATACACTGAGGTATTTGATTGATACGTCCATTTGCATAACCTGGCCATAAGTATGCAGACGTGTCCAGTAGATTGCGTGCAATGCAAGCCTCAACTATCAGATGCCGCATGTTTCCAGCTGAAAAGGAAGAAATATTTGAATTAATTTAAGTTTATACACACACATGCAAAATTACAAACAAGAAATTCAGTAAAATTATTACAATTTAGGAAAATGAAACCATTAAAATGGTCAAATTAGATCTATTAAAATGAAACCATACATTGACTGCTCTTTGAATCTTGTTACTTGTACGGCAACTAGAAGAAGTTCCTTAAAAAGAAATAATTTTACCAACAATTCCAAGCTTCTTTAATTTTATCTTCGCAAAAATCTTTAGCTTCTGAATGGAGTCTCATGCAAAGAATATATGTTCTTCCAAAATAAACTAAAAAATATGAAATGCAGAATCAATAAATTATGGAAAAAGTGAGTTGCTATACGTTAAATTTGATGGAATACAGGAACGGGGCCAGCCTTAGAGAGGGGATTATGATTTTACACAATTCAACAACGGAATAATTTTCTTATTAGAATCTTTAGCTAAAAAAACTTTATACAGTCAATTGTTTTTGCTTACTACAATAAAAGGAAAATATAGAACTAGTCCAACAGATATTGTAGAAATCATACTCACTGATATATATTCTCACTAGTGTCTTAAATCGCTCATAATAATTTGCAAAGGATGACATAGGATTATTCTGTGTTCAAGGATCTTCATCATTTTTTAATGGGTACTCTGAGAATATTGACTAGTCCTTTTGACAATGTTCATTATGTAGACATGTTGATTTACTTAAAATAGATAACAGAAATTACCTCGGCAGCAATCACAAACATTATCATACACATCTTTGGTTGTTATCGTTCATCTCAGCATGTAAAATATAAGACATGCTTTTTCAAATTTGGAAGAAAATCACACAGAATCTGAAAATTGCAAACAACACCCTTAATAATGCATTGCTATAATTTAGACAAAAGTTGTCCTAACTCTTGAAGATTCATATACAAATTTCTGATTGGCACTGAAAGCAGTATCACTTACAACAATCAACTGGCATCTCCGTCATGTTGAGGCAGTCAAAATATGCACTCCCTATTGTGATGCCAGAAACAAACAGCATTGCTTTTGCGGCAGCTTGATTTGCAGCAGCAACAACAGACTGAGGTGGAGCAAGCAAGCTTTGATAATCACCCAATACCTGGAGACTCGAGACTAAATCATTGCGACATTTTCCTGGAATTTTTTTCCCTTTCCAGCAATCAAAGGGACCACTGTCCACTTCATCAACTGCTATCCGATCCTCCTCCTCCTCCTCAATAAGATTGCCAACAACAAGAGGTATGATACACAAGAGCATGCATAAGCGAGTATCAAGATGGGGCATTGGGCCATCGATAGGATCTCTTTCCTGTAAGGAAAACAATACTTAAAAATTAGAGGAGTATACTACTTATGAAAATTCCTTAACTACAAAGTGCAATTGGATAACATATATTTAAAACTACAACTTCACAAGAAACAAATCAAGTTGCAGAGAAACATTTATACCCTCTGAACAAGTCGAAGGGTCGCTAACCAAAGGCCTAGAAAAGTGTCATGCCAAGAGGTGCCATTTATTGCTCGCAATGTCTTTACCAAACCTACACCATCAAATTCATATGACAAGTACCTAAATTAAAGATGAAAAGGTAATATCCACTATTTCGGTCAAATTCCAATAGTTATTCTCAGTCTTACCACTAATTGTTTCAACAGCACTTGTTGCACTAACTTGATAGCCATCCATAGAATCCTCCAGCACCAGATCAAGAGGAATCCAGAGGGCAGAATGACTTGCACCATGACATAATGAGGCAGAAGAAGAAAGATATTCAAAAGACATAACTGTTTGGAACTTTTGCTGTGAATTTGTTTTGTATTCCCGAGACAGGACCATACAAGAATCTGAAGACAATTGCAGAAGTGCCTCAGGGCTTAGAGTTCTTGATTTTCTCAATGCTAATGAATTTGCAGCTAGCAGCTGCAGCCGCTGAGTGAAACAAAGCCAATGTGCAGGCCTGATAAAACAGAAGATATAGGTTAAGCAATTACCAACAACAATTACCAAGCCTAATCCCATAAGATGTGATACATCATTGAAAACAAAGCCAGATAAAATCACTACACTATAATTGTGTAATATATAATTTCATGGATACTTTTGGAATGAAATGACAAATAGAAAATGATATGCCAAATCCGATTTATAGGAAATTTTGGACTGAACATATATGTTCTGATTGACAATGTTAACAGGAAAAGTTGACAGCAAATACTGAGAACAGGTATAAAAATAGCAAATACTTACAAATTTTGGCGAGCCAAGTAAAGAATCCTTGAAGATATTTTATCCTGCAAAAACTTTCCAATCATCTCAACAGCCATAAGTGTATTAACATTTTGCAATTTCTCATGATGTTCAGTCTTTTTATCACTATAATTATCAAGCCTATCCAGTTCCATGTCATGATATAGCGCAGCCCATCTAGACTTTTTGTCAGGAGTAAATTCCAGCAAGCCTTCATCATCTAATGATGCATCAAGCAACTGCCAAACAATTGAAAAAAGAAATTCAACCACCAGAATGCCAGGCTCACTTTGTGACACGCCAAAAATGTTGGAAAGATGAAGAACACCATCTATAGATTTCATGACCCTGTCCATAGTATAAGCAGAAGAATTAACAAAAAACCAAAGCACAGCGCCAGACACAATAGCCTACTAAAATTCACAGCTCATATCTATCTCAACTATTTACTTTTACGAATCAAGAATTTAGGGGACCATATCAAGCTACATTATTTACAGCTTAGAAAATATTTCACAGAGATGTTAAACCTCACAGTATGTGTAACTTGAAAATTGTAAATAACATGAAGCAAATATTTATTCAAAAAGAAGAATTACATCAACAAAAGCTTACTTACTTTTGATAATCCGGTCTGTTTATCTGAGATTTAAGTTCAAAAGCATGTCTTTTGAGGAGTTCCAAGTATAGCCTATACGCTGCAGGCTGGACATGTCTACACGGAATAACCCTGCCAAAAAGAATAAAGATATACGATATATTAACACACGGAAACAACAATACTTTGGGGAACACAGGCGTATAGATGTTGTTCCAAACTCTTGCAGAAAAACAAGTCACTATCTAACACCAACCTGTAATAATTAATAAAAATAAATAAAACTATAAAATCCGTAGTCTATTGTTCATGATGCATTGTCAACAAAACAAGCTAAAGCTATGGATCAAAATGCTGGACAATGAACGGAAATCATGAGCAAAAGATGAAGGCCACAAAGATGAGGATGCCACAATTGATGAGTGAGCATATCTAAATAGGCAAAAGTAAGAATGTGATTAACAGGGAGAAGGTTGAAGTGGCTTGTGAAGAGAAAAGGAATTATGGAAAACCATTTAAGATGGTTTGGCTACGAAGGAAGAGGACCTACACAAACAATTTCAGATTATGCTACGTTGAATAAGAAAAACGGAGACAAAAACAGACACGATGATAGACTATTAAGAAGTGTTTGGGTACACAGGACTCCGCGAATCTATGACACAGAGAATATATGCTAAAATCCATGCAGTTAACCCCACACAGCAGCAGCAGGAGGCATGGTCGTTTTTGTTAAGAGAAATTAATACACAACGAAAATCAATAAAAAAAAAAATGTCAGATGGTTATGACTCGGAAGCCTAAAAATGGAAAAAGCAAAAAAACAAAAACAAAAACAAAAAAAACAGAGGATATATTATCTCTGTAAGAACAATTAACTTCAAGAAGAAAAACATCACTAATAATTAGCTTCTAACAAATAAAAAAATCCACTCGTAAGGCAAAGACTGCACCATCGATGATTTTCACGGCATCAATAACAGTAACCGGAGGTTCATAATTACATCCATTTATTATTTTCCAGGAGCATCCAAGCCAGATCCAATAAGTGAAGTACAAACAAAACAGTAACAGAAAGTAGTTACGGCGACAGAAGAGAAGGGTGGCAGAGTAATTAATTAAGAAAAGAATATGAAGAAGAAAGAGGTGGACGAACAGCGAACAGAGGAGAACAGGAAAATCGGAATTCCTAAGAATTAAATTGAAACAGGAAGATGAGAAGGACCTGACAGAAAGGAGAGCGAGGAGAAGCACGGGAGGAACGATCTGAAGCGCCAATGCCTTCTCGAGAAACTTCCAGAGAATAGGGACATTGTTGTCCCAGCAAATGTAAGAGACGAGAAAGTGAGCAAGTTCGACGGAGGGAAGAGCCTCTCCGGCGGAGTTCAAATTGGAATACATCTGAACGGCCCAGAGCAGAGGATCACTCCCCTTCAGCTGCGCCGCCTTCGTCATCTCCGCCACGCCCTCCATCGCCACAATCTCACTTCACCTCTCTCCCACCATACATACATACACAAATCACTAACCACACACAAAGACTCCTTCTCCCTCCCTATTCGTCACCCTTCACACTATGCAAATGCAATGCTCTGCTTTGGATTTTGTCTTTTAAGTCAAACCACCCAGGGGCGTTTCGGGAATTTCGCCTTCGGGTATCTAGTTCCTCGGGGATCGTGACAAAAAAGTAAACGCATATGCAAAACAACACACCTTTCGGGTTCGCACTTTGCACTGCCCTTGCTCCCATGCTGCGTGTCGTTTGATTAACAAAATTCATAATCCTAGCAATTATTATATATAAAAGAGGATTAAAATTATTGATACTTGATTATTTTGATTATTCAACTGATATTTTTTAAAAAATTTAAAACACTAAATCGACTGATATATATAATGCCAGTTTTATTAATTGTTTTAGTGCATTACCCTTGATATCATTGTATAGAATATGTTTGGTAAAGGCCCTTCATGAAAGGTATCTAATCTATCAGTACTTTTGTTGTCTCCATATATTTGTAATGGACATGGCATTAAGATTTTGCTAAAGTTAAACATATGTACTTGGTTATTTGTTTTTCGTTTCTTTTGGGAAAATTTTGTTTCAATTAAATAGTTTTTTTTTAGTTGGTAAGCTTAATTTTAAGTGAAGTGTATCTTTTTAAATGAACAGTATCCATTAGACTGTGTATTAATTAAGCCATGTGAAGTTATAGGTTGTTGCCTAGGATTAATTAAGTCTTACTATACCTTGGAAACAGCCATAGCAGAGGTAACATGTGAGTTAGTAAAATAAATATTATATATTGATGAGGTCATGATTTGAGTAAGCTGGATTCATTATTCATGTCCAAAATGTCTAACTGAAATGATGTTACGTTGTCCTAAAAGGGCTGGATGGGAATTTTCTTCCTTAGTGCAACATTTTGAATTTGAGAATGGTACATGGCCTACTCATGCTTGAACAATTATGGGGTAAGGGTATCATGCTAGAGCAGTTGATTTGTTATTTTGTCAATGAATCATTAACTCCAAAATGGGACAACCCAGCCCTTTGGAAACAAAATAAAATACATGAAATTGGATGAATATTTTGGTGGATTGGACAAGGGGGCATGACCTAGTTCAGTTGGTGGGAGTTTGGAATTTATTATTCCTAGAATTGTTATGATTTTTGTTTGAGGGTGAAGTTTTGGTTGAGGGGGCTTTCTAAACTAAAGTGGTTAGGTTAGGTAGAGATGATGACATGGTGGCTGTGTTATCCGCACCACAGAAAGTGGGTCCAGAACATCAAGTGGTTGGGTTTGAGTAAAGGTGAGTGTGAAAGGGTTGCTTCTTTATGCCCACTCTTGAATTGAGATAAGAAGGGAAACTCTAATGTCCATCTTCAATCATTCACCAGTAGAAAATGTGGTCTCTCAGTTACTCTTTCTCCATTTGAGAAATATCTGTGTCTGGCTTTTGTGCTTTTGAATGGGACATGTTGGTAGGTGAGGACTAGTGCCTTGATCAGTTAGCACTTAGCAGCTTTATTGGCCTTTGTATGGGACCACCATGCCATGTGGTTCGATACCATCCAAACAAATAAGCTAGTACTGATTCAGAGAAGAAAGAAAAAAGTTGTGTTTTTGGTAACCAGTAGTTGAGGAGAAAGAAGTAGTCATGTGTAGTGAATTTGGAAAGAAATTACAAATGAGAGCATAATTTATAGCATCTTTGTATTTCCGTTACCTTAGAGGACATATTTTCTAGAAGAAGTTATAACTTGTAAGTTATAGCTTAACATGTGGTTGTATATGGCATCTTTATAAGGTAATTTATTTATAGAAATTTTGAAATGTTTTTCAATAAATATATTATTTGGGATAAAAAAAAATTAAAAGAAATTGAAATTTTATGATTTTATTAGAATAATTGGATTACTTAAAATTAAAAAGAAATAAAAAATTATCTAAAATGTAAAAATATGAAATTATTTATATTCTCAAATACATATTTTGGTCTTTGTAGTTTGGGTTAATCTAGACCCGAGCTGATTCGGCTCAACATGAACCCACGTAAATTTGGCTTGACCTGATATGAGATTGACCCAACTTAGTTTGACATGGTCTCGATCAAATATGTTGACTCAACACGAGTTCAATTTGACTTGATCAAACTTGACCCAATTTGTCTTGGTCCTACCTAGAATCAACCTGATTGAAGTTGGATCTAACCAAACTTGATTTGATATGGCTTAACCTGACTTGGTTTAACATTGTGGTCCCCTACTTAAATGAATAAGAACCTGTTACAACTTGAATAAATGTAGTCTTGTCCTTATTCAACTCAACCTAAACTTAAATTGACTAGACTTAACCTACCTCTTAATGGACTCAACTTGACTTGTGTCTAGGCCAACTCCTTTTAATGTGGCCTAAATGAATTAACTTGACCTCACATGAGTTTGATTCAATTTAATATTTTATAATTTGAAATAATCTTGTTTAAGGTAAATTGGAAAAAAAGATTTTATAAATATAAAATAAAAGAAAAGTCTTGACAACAAAAAAACATCAATCAGTACCAAAAATTATTAATATTAATATTTAAAATTTTTAACAATTATATTGATATTTAAATATTTTTTAAAATTTGGTGTAATTGAATAATTTATCTAAATAAATAAAATTAAAATTTACTAAATTTAAATTGTCTTATCCAAAAAAATATTTAAAAATGAACAATTTAAAAAGAGATCAATTAAAATACAATTGAATGGCTTAAAATTTGTAAAATTTCTTATCTAAATATTTATAGATATTATATAATATTTAAATCTACTTTTTACATATGCGTTATATGTAAATTCTAGAGACAATTGTATTTAAATGAGATGGGATAAGGGTGAACAAGAAGGTTTTTCGCATGACCATTTCTCCTTGAAATTTTGTCAAATACAGGATGTGAACAGTCTTCCTATCTTAAGTTTTCAGCGTTGCCAACTCAGGAAAGGGACAAATTTTATTGCACGTACAATATTGATCACATCTTCGGCCAAATTTTTATGCTTGACGCAAATGAAAGATAGAAGTTACATCAAGTAAGAAATCCACACCCAATATAAGTGGGTATTTTGAGATGAATTAATGTGGCATTTTGTTGTATTCTTGGGCTGTAAAATTTCCATGGATAGGGGTTTAAACTAGGTTTTCAAGACAAAGTGATTGGAAGTGAAGAATAGGTGTAAATCTAGTAAGATAAAAAATTTGGTGAGACGGTTCATATGATGCTTAACTGCACCACCATCTCAACGTCACAGTTGGTATGATCTGATTTGAAGGTGAGACAAATTGGATTAGATAATAGATAGATGACGTAAAAGAAGGGGCATGGCATGGCATGGACATAGAATAATTTAATCTTCATGATTCCTAGTCCCTAAGGAACATATAAAACAAAATATTCTGATATATGAATTCTTTTAACCTCTTAATCCGTTAAGATCCATTAGATATGGCTTTGGAATGAACCTTGATACCTAAGCCATGACGGCAAACGCAAGCAAGGAAGCATAACTGAGAGAAGTCGAATGTATTCCAATTTAATATATGTCAAAAAATCCATTGGCCTTGAGGAAGATAGTGGCTCACCTAAAGTAAAACTTGGAATCTGATCAATTAGGCTTGAAGATATGATTTTGGTGGCAATACCAACCAAAAAATGGGAGAGAAAAAGGATATTGATTGATTGGGTCAGCTTCTTTGTTCAGAAGTTTGGTTGTATATGATTGGTTGTATATTATTGTGACAGAGAAATGAAGAAAAATATAACGTTTATAAAAAATTGGATAATATAAGAAATGCTAGTCACATACTTCTTAGCATTTTTTTTAATAAATTATTTATTATTAAGATTTTATTGAAACTAGTAATATTATTTTGTACCAAAATAGGTGATTTATAATGTAGGACTTTTTTTAATTTACTAAAAAAAATGTTACGATGATTCAATGATATAAATATCGTAAATTTTTTAGGCTGATTATTTGAATTGATATAAAATATATTTATTATTATGGATAAAATTCATTCGTCATACCAAATATTTATATGTATATCTATATGTTGGTTGAAATAATAATTGACATAGAAAGACTCACCTCATTATGGATTCATTCTTCATCTTTGTTGTTGAAATCATTCTTGAATTTGCTACTTCTTTATTTACCGCAAAGCTATGCCATCTTTGCTTATTTCTTAAAAACACACTAGTAAAAAAAACGTTTTTTAATATTAGTTGTGGAGAATATTTTATATCGATTTCAGAACCGACGTAGATGCAAATAATATAGAAAGTCTTAAAATTTTTAATTCGGTTCTATTAACCCACGTAGTAGTATATTCATATATTATATCGATTGGTAAATAAATTACCGACATAAAATATCAATCCTAATAGTGTTCAGGAAGAGATACTATGTAGGTTGTGACTTCCAACCGCCGACGTAATAGGTTAGGATCCCACAACCAACATAATATCTCTATTTAAAAAAATCAAAATTTTCTAGAATTTTTTTATAAATGTCTAATACATACAAGGAAACATCGTAACAATTTCCAAAAATTTTTGACAAGTATAGATAAACGAAATAAAAAAAATGTGAAAAATACTAAACAAATAAAAAATAAATAGTAAATAGTAAATAATGAAATTTTGAAAAAACAGATTGTGTCCGGATCTCTTTCGGTTATTGCCCAAAGGCTTCGTGACGTCGTTTCGAGCAACTTTCATTTTTAGAAAGTCCCAACTGATATAATATGGGATACATACTATGTCGGTCATACTACGTTAGTTGGGACCTTCCTACCGATGTAGTATCTTCAACGCCATTACAAAATTTTCAAATTTTGAATTTTTATTTTTTCAATCTTTTTTTACGTCGGTTATGAGTGTCAACTGACGTAATATAGGTTACATACTACGTCGGTTGGGACTTCTAACTGACATAGTATCTTCAGCGCTATTACAAAGTTTTTAAATTTTAAATTTTTATTTCTTCAGTCTTTTATACGTTGGTTATGTGTAACAGTCCAAAAATTCTATAACATATGCAATCAAACTCTTATAAATAAACAAAATATATATTCCAAATCATAAAATATTTAATACATGAAAGATAAATAAAAGAAGAAATAAGAAGAAAAGAAAAGAAGAACAAAACAAAACAAAACAAAAATTATTTTAGCTTGGGCGAAAATAATTTCGTCCGAGCGAAAATCCACCTCCCCCGAGCTAGAAAGAAGTCGCTTGAGCGAAAACAGTCCAGAGAGCACTCCTAATTTTTTCCTGAGCGAAAATACTCTCGCCTGGGTGAAAACACTCTAGAGAGCATCTTATTTTGTTTACGAAGGTCTTGCTCAGGCGAGCTTCATCTCGCTCAAGCGAGACTTGCAGAGTGAACTTTTCTGCAAAAGTCGCTTGAGCGAGATTCTTCTGCTTGAGCAAGACTATCTAAAAATGTTCTCAATTAAACTAACTTTTGTATGCTAAGTATTACCATCCATTTAAGGTTCAAAATACTACATAAAGTATTCAGGTACATCAAACTTATCTACGACTATCTACATGACAAAAAAAGTGACCATTCCAAAACATATATACAGGTATATACAAGATAAAAGGAACATCAGTTTAAGGGCATATCATCTTTAAGGTGCTCCAAAACCTGCATCTGCACCTGCTCGTGTACATAGTACAGTCATCACATTCATACAACAACATGAAAAGCAAGGGTAAGCTTGTAAACTTGAAAGTTTATAACATACTAACTACATGCAAATAGAACTGGGTAACTTAGTCATAAGAATTTCTTTAAAGTCTAGCATATCAAGTTTCAATATAGGTTTTCCTTTTTCATTTCAAATACTCATGTCAAACATCATACATAAAGGTCTCACATGGACCACATCAATACACATAGGTCACACATAGACCCATCATCTTTTGAAAGACCCATTAAGTATGCCCCTACCAGAGACTAACATCTAATCCAATACCCAGGACTTACATTCAGTAATTCTAAGAGAAAGGACTAATCCAATACCCAAGACTTAGACTGTCATTCGAATCTAAGAGAAAGGATCAGAGTAAGCTCAAACATCCAATACCAAGTCTCACTAGCGGTCCCAGTGTGTATGAACTCCCTCACAGCTTCTCACCACCTGATATCTTAGTCTATGTGACTTAGATCATCAGTGAAACTAGAGGATCTCTGTTAAACACAGACGTGTTATATTTAATGTACACAAACGAGCATAACTCATACATTATCCCAAATGTATGACATCAATTCATCATTCACATCAATACTCATTCAATCTACAAATCATATTATACAAGTATCTTTCCATCATCAAAACAATACTTAATTACTCAAAACAGTTAAGTTAATCACGCTAAGTCAAAACAAACAATCAAATTCATTCAATGCTTAAGGACCAGTTAGACCTGCAAGAAAGACTTGAGCACTAATAATGACATATTCAAATCTTCTGTCCTATAGGTCTATTTAAAGTAACTAACTAGTGTAAAAATAAGTTACTAGCTTCCCTTATCTCAGACAACGATCCTCTACCATTTCTTCCAATCAGGCAATAACCCTGGTCCAACTTTAGAGATCTAGAACAAGTTTTTCAAATAACACCAACTTTTAGTATTACCTTAATCAAGTTGAGAGGAACACTTTTCTCAACTGTTCCCATCAATATTGATGACAAAAACTTAACAAAAAAACAGAGAACAAGAGATCTTTAGAGCAAATATGAACTTACTCTGTTTGAGATTCTGATCAGTTTAAAATGATCCTAAGATCCTTAGCTACTGTAGGACTTGATCAGGATTTGAAATAGATGGAATATGAAGGGTGAAAATCAAGAGAGAAGGAGGAAAGAGTTATGGAGGTTAAAAGGTAGGATAGAGTAAGAGAGAGAGAGAAAAAAAAAAGTGAAAAAGGGGTGCTTTGTTTTGTTCTTATCCCTACGAAAGTGGGGTTACATTATGAGTGTCAATCAACATAGAATATAATATATTATATCAGATTTGAGTTAATCGACATAGTATCTCTTCAAATATTTAAAAAATATTACTGTATTTTTTTTTTATTTATGTCTGATTTTGTATTAACTAATGTATTATTCTATTATAAAATGTATTTTTTTCCTAGTGACAGATCTATTAAACTGATAGTCAGACCTAGTTTGGTTTTAAGAATTAGAAGCTTTGTTTTGCCTCTTCTCTTTAAATATTGAAGTTTAATTCTCTTTCTTTGGGATGTTTATCTTCTCTTCTCATCATTAAGTTTATCTTTTTATGTCTTTTCATTTTAATTCTTTGAATCTCCCTAAGATATTTGCATTACTTGATTATAGTTTTATATATTGTATTATTATATGTGTGTAGTTTGAGAATCTTATAAAGTGAATAGCGCTTGGCATTATATTTAACGTATAAGCTTATTTATTATATATATATATATATATATATATATATATATATATAATATGTATTTATTATTTTTCTTAATCTATGTACAAATCTTAAAATTTAGATAAATTGGGATCCATTAATTTAGTACTTCTTCGTCTCCTTATAATAAGGCACCTTTTAGACATGGTTGATTCTTTCTATACGTTTTATAATTTCTATACAATTTTAAATTAATTTTCCTTCTTTACTCTATTAAATATTATGAGTATTAGTGTTTTGTATTAATGAATAATGACAAGATAATTTTAAAATTTATTAATAATGTAATTTGGAATATATATTTAAAAAAACAACTTAATTGTTTTTATTGGTCTGTGTAAGTTATAAGTATTTTATATTAAGGACAATAGGGAGTAATATAATAAGCCCTGTTTATATTAAAAGGAACATGTTATACTGGTTAGGGTATTAATTTCGTGGTATTTGCAATATTGAGAACGAACTTAATCCTTAGATGAGAAAGTAAATCTAAAACATTAAAGCATGGCATTTTTAAAACCCTTATATAAATATACAAAACATTTTTGTCCAATGATTAAGTATTGTAAGGGTTCATGAGTGTTATAAATTTTTTTAATATGCTGAAAGTCAATCGTTTATTCTGTAAGAGAACTGTGGAGAGTGTGAGCTGTCTAAAACGGAAGGCATGTTAAAGAAAAGACAATGTTTCCTCGATTTCTTTGAGAAATCATAGAAAAAAGGTATCATTAGTTTGTTAGGATAAACGTTGAAAGAAAAAGGTTAACAATTACATGCAAAAACCATAAAAGCTAATATAATTCAATCTTAAATGATACTACAATTTTCTTTCAAGAGTTTATCAATTTTATTGATAACTTTCATTTGAAAAATTAGTGAATCTTTTTGGTGAAATATATTACATAAGTTTTAATCCATATACATAATACATTAAATACTTTTATATCAATACAAAATTATATATATATATATATAATTGAAATGTATTAAATATTAAAAATGTTATATATTAAAGTCCATGAGCATGGGCAGAGTTTGGTGATATTTTAGGGGGGGGGACAACATGTGCCTATGTCACGCCATTCAATGATGTGGTTAGCATAAAAGCAACTCCTAACAAAGCCCCTAAGACTTTTCATTTCATTGTCTATTCTATTCAAATTTAAGTGAAAGCTAAAAAAAACTATTCATAAATGTCAATGACTCTCTTACACATAATATAAAACCAACAAAACTCCAAATAATTAAGATACAATTAAGTTTGTAGTTATACAAGTAAAGTAGCATTTATTTTTATTTGGGTGTATGAAAAGTTATTAGAGAAACATTAAACTTACTTTGACGTTTTAACGTTTTATAGATTTGAAAATTTACTTTTTAGCTTTTGGACCACGAAAGAAAGAAGAACAAAAAATCCACGACCATTGAAGGAAAAGTGAAGTATAAACATTAGTCACGTTGAGTTATATCAGTTTAGATGAAAATAAATTTATTTGTAATTAATTTTAATACACGTTGGGTGTTTAATGTTTGAAACATTACAGTTGTGTTTTGTTTAAAAAAATAGCAATTATTGAAAGTACTTTTGTTTTGGATTATCCATTGATTTATCCTACTATATGTACTTGGTTTGACTTTTCGTGTTTAGAATGGACATTAGGCATTATTGGGTGCCAAAATTGTTGTCCACATTAAGCTGAGATTAGGAAGGTGTAGGTTTGTTTAACTAATGTAGCTTATAAATTGTAATTATTAGATTAAAGAAGAGAAGTAGCAACTAATCCAAATACTGAAGCTAGATTAGAGTGTTGGACCCCAAAAAACAAATAATTGCAATTCATACTTTGTACGTGCTTATGCAGTTGAGAATTTCTTTAGATGCCTAATAAATCTAGCCCCATTATCATGACTAATCAACTACAAGTACAACAATTGGACGAGTATCTTTTCAATAGATATTTTTTATTCTAAAAATTATGGTATTGATATTTTTTCGAATTCTAATATTCTTTTAGCGGAACTCGATAACTAAATTTATTTTTATCGATAATTGTGTTAACAAATTTTACCAGAGAAAATATGTCAATTTATAATAAAAGTAACTTTTATTTTACAAATTTATTTTGTAAGGACAAATTATGTTTAAAGTTACTTTTTAATATAATATTAGAATTTATTATAACAAAATTTATTATGTTATTCACTATTAAACCGTACATAAATATTTATATTTAAGTTCGATATGTACATATATCAATTTAAAAAATGATATGTTTAAGATTTTACATAAATTAAAAATAAGATCATGATAAATAAATCTTTACTTTAAAATTTAGTTTTATAAAGATTAATTACATTTAAACTTACTTTTTGATAATTTATTTAAATATTTTCAAAATAAATATTTAAATATTTTTTTACACATAATGTAGAAGTAGGACAGACATAATTAATTAAATTGACATGTTCTTTTAAAAGTAGGATAAACAAAATTAATTGAAGTGACCTCTGTTTTTAATTCTTGATGCTAAATGATAATTAAATTGACATGTTCTTTTAAAAGTAGGACAAACTAAATTAATTGAACTGACCTCTTTTTCTAATTCTTGATATAGATGATATATTTAAACCTTATTGTGAATATTGTGCATAAAAAAATATTTATGAAAAATATAAATATTTATTATTGTGACTTAAGTATATATTAAATTGAAGTGTTTTTATGGAAGTATATATTAATTTGAAATTACAATAGTAGCATATATATCTTAGTTTTTAAACCTTCTATCCGTTAGAGTTATTGCAAAATAACAAAAAAAGAAATATCTAATAACCTACAGCACAATCTGTTAGCGCAGTTTGAGATTTTTTCGAATGCAGTTTCGGAAGCTTTAAACGTGGAGTCATGATCTTTGCCACATTTTAAACGTTGTCAACCACCTTGTGAATGTTGGGAGCAACCACTTGGGCGTGGATGGTGGAGGCCGTTTTGCACTACTCCTTCAAAGCCCAAAACCTCTCACTTCCAACTCCTATAAATAGGAGACCTCCCCCATTCCGAAAAACACACAA
>Ga0099825_1000823_pt1 | contig 36383 bp, 20 predicted proteins | sample SiratroredBW_FD_76838 | JGI IMG/M metagenome (GOLD analysis project Ga0099825, IMG submission 76838) | Root nodule microbial communities of legume samples collected from California, USA - Siratro red BW | ecosystem: Host-associated > Plants > Roots > Nodule | place: USA: California | collected...
ATAAATTTTTACCTATCTCCAACTAAATAAAAAAAAAAAAAAAAAACTGTTCAAAAAGCTAAAAACATTTATAATAAAATCCTCTTTTAAAACTTATTTATAAAAAAAAAAAAAAAAAAAAAAATTTAAAAAAAAAAAAAAAAAATTTTTATTTTATTTAAAAAAAAAAAAAAAAAAAAAGCGGTCATCCCGCAATTAAAAACATCAGGAATATTTTTTTATGGTAAACTTTGAAGATATAATTTTATATTTTAATCTTTTTCAGTTTCTAGTTTATTTTTGTTAAATAAAAAATACCATTATTTTTATTTTTATTTCTTACCTTATTCCCTTCTTTTCTATTTATTTTTTTCTTCCTCTACCAAACATCACAACGTGAATGGAGTAAAAAAAACACTAGCTAAATAACTTTTGAACTTGCGATTAAGTTAAGACAAGCTAAAATAATAAAAATATTCTATTTCCTTAACTTATTAACTAACATATTAAAATAAGATATATCAAATTATCTTATCTGTCCATTTGTGTTTTAAACATTAAGACTCAACCATTTGGTGGCGAGATTTCATTAGAGAAAAAAAATTATAATGATTTATTATGGTCATCACCTATTATATTAATTGATACAGGGAATATTTTATAAATATAAAAAAGTTACTATAATAAAATATTAGTTGACTTAGAGTTTATTAATATGATTAAAATGTTAACCATCATAATAAGTGCTTTTAGGGGTAAGAAAATATTTCATTTCATGTTGTTATTGCACTCTTAATCATCTTTTTATTCTTATCATTCCAACACAATGTCAACTTTTAGCATATCTATATTTTGGATTTAAATGTAAATCAAAATACTACATGAAAGCTATATTGAATAACAATATTTTGGGATACATAACCATAGGTATATGATAATATTTAAGAAAAGGAAGATAAATGTAGAGGAAATGTAGTGTATGGTGAAATTATTCATGTTTATGACTTAAAAATAAAATGTTTGGTGTTACCCTTTCATATTTATATTGGTATCAATCTCCGTTATAATGCTTAAAAGCATTATAAAACATAAACACATAAGAAGACACTAGTACAAAATATAAGAGAAGTACTACTAATTAAAGAGTAGTAAAATGTATCCTATTAATAGAGGAATAGGCTGCTAACTAAAAAGAGGTAGAAGAGGATCTATGGAAACAATCAATAGGAGGTAAGAAATTGAAAAAAAGTAATAAAAACAAAAAGTATAATTTGGGAATAGAAAACTAGAACTTTGTGAATATGAAATGGTTAATAATTATAAGTCATAAGACTAAATGATTACTGATGATTACCGTTAGTTCCAAGAGTGGAATTAAATAGTGGGTGATTATCCATATACAAGATACTAAGATCTAAAACATAAAAGGCTTATATCTACTTCACCAAATTAGGTAAGGTAAGGAGAATTTAAAGTATATAAGTAGTTCTTAGCTATAAGAGATTCTTAAACTAGCAAAAGGAGTACATGGAATAGTTTGGAATTTGCCTCTTGAGTTAGGAGAGATTATAAGGAATAAATGAAACTATGTTGGAAAGATGTGTGAACCTAACAATAAAGTTAGATCTTTATATTGTCTAGTTTGTTTTGTGCTTGTACAAGTTTGAAGGTGTACAACAAATAAGAGTTTGTATTAATTGATGGAAATTTAGAAAACAAGCAATGCTCATATCACCAACCAATAAAGATCAAAGGATAAGAAAGGTGCAAATTATGATTGCAAAATTGTTGGAAGATATTGAATTATAACCTTGAATGAATAAAGAAAGAATATGATAACAACACAAAAGTTAAAGAAGAAAGATGAAAGTAGACATATAGTAAAGAAAATTGGACTAATATATCAGAATAACTATATTGATGTTCCACCGGTGTATAAACTAATAAATATACACAAGAAGTAATTACTACTTTTATAATTGTATCTTAATTACATATATTACTTCGTTCTTGACAGTATCTTTGTATATTATGGTGTTGGTCTATCTTATATATCATATATTATAGGTATTGAAATATAGAGATTTTAAAGAAATGTTTTGGGAGTAATTTTGATGAAATCTTAATTTTGTAATATTTGTATGTGAATTGAAGCATCCATTGTATTTTCTAACTATTTATTATATTCTTTCAGCGATAACAAAAGTATTTTCTAACTATTTATTATATTCTTTCAGCGATAACAAAAGTATAGAAGTGGAAACAATTGTCTTTAAATAATATCTTCTTCAAAATCATTAAACTACTATAAAAAAAAAATTGAGTTTGAATAATGTTATAAATAGTAAACAAGTGAAAAAGGAAGAGAAAGAGATAAAATGAGTAAAAATGAGAACGATTAGAATTAAAATAATAAGACAATAAGATAAAAGTATTTTTTTATAATATTATTTTATTTCATTATTTATGTTATTATTTATATTTATATATTTTATTTATAAAGATTAAAAATCAAAAAATAGGTCTATGTTACTTTCATACTGATATTCATAAAATCAGTCCTGTAAGTAATGGTAAAAAGGCTATTTATTACGTAAAATTTTAATTTTTCACCTATTTTAATTTACATTTACACAACATTTTTCGCACATAATTTTTCTAAATTCTGAATCCAATACAACCTAAAAAAAGAAAATATATATCATAAAAATAAAATTATGTTTTCACAACCTCGGGTGTACAATCAGTTAACAACCCTATTATGATACAATATTAATCAAGTTTAAATAATGTTACTATAATTATAAATAAAATGGATGTTTTATTGTAAAGAATATATAATAATCTCCTAATATATAATAACTCAAACTATTTTATTAATTATTTAAAATATTTTTGAATACTATTGTTGTCATAATTATTATTTATTAATTTATCAAATAAACCTTGACATAAGTAGTACATTGGACCATATCATATAGTTAAAAAGAAAATCTGGATCTTTGTTTTGTTCTAGATAAATATATAGTTGACTTGCCAGAAAGGTTTCTCACCTAGATCGGATCTTGTGCTCTTCTTAGAATCCTAGCAATGAATTGCAGTGGCTAATCGTAGTTGGTGGCTGAATATATTAATGACTAATATCACTGGAATGCATAGAAGCTGGGGTAGCAGTTTTTGTTGAAAAGTGATTTGTACTATCATGTGTTAGTGTACCAAACACGTTAGGACCCAATATAGTAGCTAGTACTTTCGTGTAATTCATCATAATAATACTAGAGAATATGATAGACTTTTGATACGAAAAGATTGATTAGATATTTTTACCACACATCATATACGCAACCTACATGTAAATATAACTATATACTTAACATGTCTAGAATAAAAACATTAATAAAGTCACTGTGTACAAACATTTCTAGCTATATATCATTGAAAAAGTTTGTGCCTCCCCTCGGAAAAGAGCAAACAAGAAAAATTAATCCCATAACTGCACTGTAATTCCAATCCTAACATATCCACCATATTATCTTTAAATACTTATATGGAAAAAAGAAAATGAAAAATGAAACAAAATTTCATTTAATTTACATAAATTAAAATAAGTTTTAAAAAAGTATGACAATGAGCTAATTTATGGATAAAACTGAATTTTTATTTTAGTTTATTTTATTTGAAAGTGTTTAAAAAAAATTTAATTGTCTTCACTTATCACCAAGAATGAGATACATTTGTTTGGATTAGTCTTTTTTTTTATAAAAATATAGTTGAACAGGTAAAAAATAGTTAGAAATACAGCATTTATTAAAGATACTATTAAATTATAATACATAAATAAATATAAATTTCAATTGATAAATTAGTTTTTGTAAGATAGAACAACATTTAAAATTCATTTTTTAAAGAGTTTATTAAAATTTATCTTAACAAGATTTAGTGTGTTTATTATATTTTCATTTTCCAAGATTTATAATTGTTCCTTGTAAAGGTTACTTTCTAAAAGAAAATATTTAAAATTTTGCTTCCACTTTGATATTCTTTTTTTCATCATGGCTAAAATAGTTGCAAAGTAGTAATGTAGATTATGGTTAAACAAGCTTGTCTTGATAAAGAATATCTATGGTTACTAATTTATATTTCAATGAGGTAGTATTTGACTTGATTTTTTTCTATCTTTTATGAAAATCTTATATCGATTGGTTCTATATATTCTAAGCTATAAATATGTTACAAATAGAATGTAAAATCTCAAGAGGATACAATCCATCATTCGTAACCTTTGTGTCCAAAATAGATAATTCCATAGGTCTTAATGATTATAGGTCTATCTTATTGATAGAGTGGTTGTATGAGACAATCTACAAAATACTATCTAATACGCTAAGAGGGGTCATACCCACTATCATTGACGGTTCACAATCAACTTTTATAGAGAGTAGAGGATTGTTGGATAATATGTTAATGGCAAATGAAGTAGTGGAGGATGCTAGATGTACGAATAAAAGGTGTATTATTGTCAAGGTGGATTTTGGAAAGATTTATAACTTAGCGAGATGGGCTACCTCATTTATATGATGGAGTGATTAGAGTTTAACTCTAAATGGGTTAAATGGAAAAAAGTTTTCTTGGAATCATCAACAATATATGTTGCACTAAATAGGAGTCCTATTTTGAAGTTTACACCCACTTTAGGTCTTGAACAAGGAGACTCTCTGGCCTCATTCCTATTTTTTATAGTAGTTGAAAGTCTGGTTAGGCTTGTAAGGCAAGGTGCACAAAAATGATGATAAAAGGGATGATCATAGGTGGAATTAGGTTGAGAGTAATCTACTTCAATTTACAGATGAAACATTATTTCTATGTAACAAAAAGCCTCAAAACATTGTTATTATAAAAGAGTATTATGAGATGTTTCAAAATCATGTTTGGGCTTAAAGTCAACTTCCACAAAAAGCAAAATTACCGAAATTGGTATTAAGGATCAACAATTGTGCAGATAATCTAAAATCCTAAACTATGGGGTTATGAGTGTATCATTCAAATACTAAGGATTACCTTTGGGGGAAACCCAAGGAAGGAAATTTTTTTGGAGAGTGTAGTCAATAAGATCAAGAAAAAGTTGACTAGATGAAATGGTAGATACCTATCCTTCGCTAGTAGAGTATGCTTAATCATGTTTATTTTAACAATCATTCATTTGTGTTATCTATCTTTCTTCAAAACACAACCTCAGGTGTGTCAAGAGATCACAAGGATACAAAGAAATTTTATGTGAGGATGGAATTTTGGGGGTAGGAAAATTGCATGAGTAAAGTGAGAAAATTTGTGTAAACCTAAGGAAAATAGGGGACTAGGGATCAAAGATATTACACTATTCAACATGGTAGCTAAGTGGAAATGAAAGTGAAGAATAGGTAAAAGGCTGTGTAAGGAAGTATTGGAATCAAAATATGGGATATGGAGAAAGTTGAATGAAGGGGGTAGGCCTAGGTATGAATCAAAGTGGTGAAGAGACTTAAGGGATGTGTGTTGAAAGGAACAATGGTTTGATGAAAATGACCCGTAAAAGATGGTGAAAGGTGACAAGATATATTTTTAGGAGGATAGGTGGATGGGTGACTCCCCTCTCATGAATAAACTACCTAGAATTTATGTAAAAAAAGAAAAAGAGAAAAATAGAGGGCAACAATAGCAGAGTTAGGAGTATGGAAAGAAAATAAGTGGAAATGGTGTTTGGAATGGAGGAGAGGTTGGTTTGAATGGGAAAATACCTTATTAAAAACCTCATGGTAGAAAAATAACAGAAAAAAAACCTATGCAAAAACAGTGAGGATTAATGGGTGTAAACGAGTACATAGTTAAATCCTCATATGAAAATTTGTAGAATTAGACTGAGGGGAAACATATAGATTTTTACAATATGTTTTGGAAAATAAAGGCTTTAAAATTGACATGATATTTCGTTTGGAGCGTGTTCTTAAACAGAGTGGCAATAAGACCTAATCAAAGACTTAGGGAAGTGGAATCAAGTGATGACACCTATGTTATGTATGGTGAGATGGAAGAAACTGTGAGCAACCTATTCTTCACATACAAAGTTACAACTACGATGTGGAACATGTACAATAGGTGGATCAAAGTTCGGTTAGTGCAACATGACCAAGCCGTGAATCACTTCCAACATTTTAGTAGTCTAGAATTGAACAATAAGGATAATTTGATTTGGAAGTGTATATGGATTGCAAGTACCTAGGGGCATTTGGAAGTAGATAAATAACATCACTTTTAAGAATGCTAGAGCAGATATAGAATAAATCTTTTGCACGAAACAAATTAAAGTCTATACCTGCCTAAGATACAAGTTCAAAATGACAAACTTTTCGTATCCTGAGTGGTTTTTTTGTCTAGAAGAATTTGTAGCTTCGTTACCTAGCTAACTGAGGATATGTGGTATAGGTGATTAGGTTAAAACGATCCATAGGAACATATATTGGGTACAACAGTTGGAATAAACAGGGATAGAAAAGTTAATATAGAACTCTATGAACAATTTGAGACCAAACAAAGGGCACATATAATGGGGTGAAAGTTTATATCTTGAACTTATTGCTAGTAGGTCCATGGAGTAGGGTACTATTGTCTTTGATCTTTGAACTGCAAGTTAGAATGAGTCGGATGGAACTACAAAATGTGGAATTTTTGCATTGCAAAGGGGGAACTTATCTTGTAGCAAAGCAGCATAAGTTGTGTTACCTCGGGTATGTTGGGGTTGTCGAAACAAGGGTGCAAAACCTACCCAATTGAAACTAGGGTGCAATGTACAACAGAGTGCACACCTCCATCGAAACGTGTTAAAGTTGTAGAGATTGGACGACTCTATAGGACTCAATTACGTTCAAATTATGTAGCAAAATGTAATATGGTTGGGTCATGAGTATTGGTTAACATGCAATGTGTTGTAATATGGAGTCTTGTACACAGAGGGAGAAAATTTGAGTGATGTTGTAACTTAATTCCTATGTCTCTAAACTTTTTATATATAAGTTGGAACACTCAATGTATTCCTTTTATTTATTTTAATTCTTTTCTACCAACTGAACAAAAATAAGAGGTACAAAAGTGAATTGTAGGAGAGAAAATGTCAATATAAGTAGAAAACAAGGTATAAAGTAATTGGAAGCAAGCTCTCCTTACACTTACACTCAATTATACTCTATTAGATTTCACCATAAAAGATTGAATCAAAGTCTAAACCCTATCTAGTTTCCCAAATACTTGTTCCAAATCAGTCATTTCCCTTACACTTACACTCAATTATACCCTATTAGATTTCACTATACAAGATTAAATCAAAGTCTAAGCCCTATCTACACTACAAGAATACACTAATATAGCATGGACCAAAATCCCACACAAAGTATCAAAAACTCACACATATGCGTGGGCATAACGTGGGCAAGGGGACCACGATAGAATCCTCGAAGCAGAACTATCTTGCGTAGGTGTAGCCCACGCAACCGAATGTATAATTAAATATAACAAATTATGTGTGGATCAAACCCATGCAGAGATGACAGAAGCTTGTAGGGGTCAGATCTACGCTTATAATACAATTATAATAAAATAAAAAACATATTTTGTTAAAAAATAATAAAAAATCTTATTATTATATTATTTTTATTACCCACTATTAATCTTTTATTCAAGCTTTGGACAGAACCCTTAACCATAAGACGGAAGAGTTTTTCTATCATGTTACGATTACTATTATATTTATTAATTCAATTACTATTATTATAATATTGTGGTGTGTGAGTCTAGCCCACATTGTTTGTAATTAATTAATTGCAATGCTTAATAATATTGTGTTGCGTGGGTCTGGCCCCCTGTTTAGTTTTATTTTATTTTTTTAAATTTTCTTTTGCATTTTGCGTGGGTCTAGCCCACGCTGCTTGTAATTAATTAATTGCAAATAATATTGTGTTGCGTGGGTTTGGCCCATTGCTTGGTTTTATTTATTTAATTTTAGTTTTTTTTGCGTTTTGCGTGGGTCTAGCCCACACTGCTTGCAATTAATTATCTGGCCCTCGCTTAATTTTATTGTTTTTTTGAATTTTATTTTACGTTTTGCGTGACCTATGGTATTTTAGACTAGGTTTGACCCACGCTTCTTGCGTGGGCCATTAATCCACACATCTTTTTGACAACTATTTCACTGTTTTCTTGTAGTGCTAGTTTCCCAAATACTTGTTCCAAATAAGTCATTTCTCTACTCGATTATTGCTCACTTATAACATGCTTGGCCTGTAATCTCTAAAAATACCAATGTTTTATATCTTAAGAGTTTGAAATATAACATTAATTATATATAAAAATTAAGCTTTTTCTATAATAATAAAAAAGTTGGTTGGCCCTTAATTTCTTACTTAATAAGCTAAATAGTTTATCATGTATTATTGAGCATTTGCAGGGATATTTTCATTGACATAAGGTTAATAATATAAAACTAAACACACAACTTAAAACCTTAAAAGCACGCAGTCATAGTATTCCATTAGTATCTCCTTAAGGCTAAGATATATCACGAAGTTCTCCCTCAAATAAAAGATATATTTTTTTAAGGTAACTCTAACTTTAGTTTTATATGGATTCAACATCAATCACATTCCAAACTGAAGTAACAAATCTCAAGTGAACATGTATTGAAAGTAATGTAATTATTTTTTAAGAGATAATGTCTCAAAATATTCTATTCCTAGAAAGCCAATAGGATTTTGATACATTAACAAACATCTTATTGCTCTTGTAATACCACACCAATAGTCATCTTTTGATTACACTTCAGTAAGAGTGTTACTTAGTACCAACTCTTTTAATGTTATCACTTACATAAATAATACACACATGTTCCACTATATATTTTCTTAAAAGAAGTGAAGTGAACATGGAAAAGTAAAATAAGCATGTAGCAATTAAAAGAACAATCCAAAAAGAACCAAGGAAGATTAATAAAAGGATTACAATAATAAAAAAGTAGGAAGGACTATGGAGTTGAAGGAAACCCAACTATCATAATAACAAAGTAGGAAGGACAAAGGAGTGGGAGGAAGATTATACTTGGGATTTGCATGGCAACCAGTAGGCAAGGTGCAACCTTAACATGGATGGAATGCATGCGTTTTGTTAATTATGCTATGAAGTAGCTGGAAATAGGAGATGAGTAGGAACTAAAGCAACAAACATAACTATCCCAAACTCAAGCATATCATTGAATATCTAGTTGGATGAGCAATATGTCCAATGCAGCATAGATCCAGGATCTAGTAGTCTGGAAAAGGGTGTTGACTACAAATTGATAAGGAGTGAAGTGAAGGCAAAGAAACATGGAAAGTGTGAATGATTAAATAAAGACATATGTATGGTTGGTTTAGCTAGTATAAGGTCGAATTTTTTGTACACATATAAGAATATCTCTTATTATATGGTTGAGAAGAAATAGTATAGTCTGACAAAAAGATGTGTTTTGAGCTATATTTATAATTCTATTGTTGTATACATTATGTAAATGATTGAAATACTCCTCAACACTTTGTTATAGTTATATAATATTTATTTACTGATAAAAAAGATTAAAATAAAAAATACTCTTTATGAAAGTAGAAAATTTCTTTCTTTTAATACATTTAAAAAGAAGTCTCTTGTTTGATTATAAAGATAATAAAAGGTATGTTTAGATACAAGGATAATAATATAAAAGTGAAAAATCTTTACCTTGTAAAATAGAAAGTGAAATATTTAATGTAGTAGAATTCTAAACTCTTTTTTTAGAAGTCAAGTTAAAGTTTCTATTAGAAGCCAAACAGTTCTTCTTAAAATCAAACCAACTTTGATTAGAAGTTTGAACTTGTAGAAATGAAACAATATTCTTAATTGTTTTAAAACCTCAACTCCGTCACCAATGTTTGAAACCCAATTGTTGTAATGATGAAACGGTGACTTTTAGTGGGAATTTATACTTTGATTTTAATCTTTGTCGAGTTACAGAAAGGTTTTCTCACCGTAGGTTTGAATTTCAACATTAAAAATTTGCGTAACTTTTGGGATTTTGTTCCCTGAATTTAATGGGATACCCATGCATGACCGTGCTAATTGGTGGTGACTAAAGTTCAAAGAGATTGGTCATGGCTAAGCTAGATGAAAAGTAAGAAAAATTAGTAGAGGTTGAAAAAAGCACCCACAAAATATAGGGTTCAAAAGATTGGTTATTGAGATGTATTGCAATTTTTTTTACTTAAATTTCTGTTCTTTTCATTTATCTATTATCAAACGAGGCTTCATTTTATTGTTGAAATAAAATTATATAGAAGTTAAAAGAGAATAAATTGGTCTGGTAATGTGAGGGATATCAATGATTATAATGTGACTTTGTATCAATTTCTTTTTAATATGTAATGTTTTGCTTCTTCACAATTATATTACGTTTCCAAAATCTTATATATTACTATAAATATTATAATAAAAAATGTGTTTGGATATATTAGAAAAAATTGGTTACATTAGATTATATCTAAAATATTTTTTACAATCTAAAATAATTCATATAAAAAATAAATAAATAAAAGTAGGGAGTACATACGTAATAAATCATAATTTCTCATATTCTCATGAACATATCATTTTTTTATCTTTCTCGTAGAAAAAAAAAATATTAAGAAACGTGATAAAAAAAAGTTGTATAACTTTTTAAAAAATCAACTATATCCAGGAATAATTTAAAAAAAAAAAAACTTATAACAAATACAAAAATGTAAAGAAATGTAACATTTTCATGTAATAGATACAAAAATTAATTGCGAGTAAGAATAATACTTAATTGATTATATCTAATTTGGTTCACTGTCTACAATAGGAATCCTTGGATTAGAGTTATGTGGTCTAAAATTAGCACGTTGAGAGCATAATGAACTTAATTTCTAACGAAAACTGCAATGTCATTGAGAAGAAAAAAAAAAACCTACTTAACTCCTAACGAAAAATACATATTAAGTGTTCTGTGGAGATAATGATTTACTCAAATCCTAGTTTCACTATGATTTTTCGGTTGCATACTTTAAATACCTGAGCCTGTTAAAAATTACGTTTAAACTCAATTCATAGCCTTTCTATAATCAAACATCAAGAAGGGTCATAGTATTGATGAATATTTTTCTTTAAGGTAGTTTGTATAAAATTATATTAAAGATGTGGTCAAATAGATTGAAGAAAGTTCTCATTAAGGTTATAAATAATACACAATTGACCTTTGGTAGAAATTTATATAATGGTAATATGAAGTGGTTGAAGAAGCTAGAAAAGATAATAAATATTGCATAATTATGAATATACATTATTAAAAAGTTTATGACTTAGTTAGATAGCATTTTCTTTATTAAATAATAAAAAAATTATGATTCTCTGTAAAATGGATCAACTGGATAAGAAAAATGTTTGAAGTCAATAACTATATTTGCCCTTCTTAATAACAATCCCGTAAAAGAGTTCAAACTATCAAAAGGTCTAAAACAAGTAGTTGTTAACTCTATTCTTATTTTTATAGTTATAGAAAGATTATCTAGAATGGTTAAACAAACTGTCAAACAATAAATGTTGGATGAAATAAACGAGAGAAGACAAGACAAGATGTAGAAGTAAATATTTTATAGTTTATTGATGGTTCTCTCTTTCTATCTCAAGCAAAAGCACAAAAAAAAAATCTTGGTTTTGAAATATATTCTAAGGTGCTTCAAACTCACTTCTAGATTGAACTCAATTTTGCTAAAAATGAATTAGTTGAAATATGTAGAAAAATAACATATGAGTATATTTGTTGCAATTCTAAATTTTAGGCTAATGGAAATATCATTCATATCTATTTAAGGATGTCAATAGGAGGTAATCAAGAAAACACCATATGTGAAAAATTATTGTATAGAAAATTTAAAAGAGATCAACAAAATAGAAATGAAGACATTTATGATTTGTAGAAAGAGCTAATTTGATAAAATTTGTTCTTGATGCACTACCTTTTTTCTACACTTTTTTCAAATATGAATCTTAGTGGTTAAAGAAATTAGAAAAATACAAAGAGGGTTCATGTTGGGATGGACAAAGATGGGAGGAAAATAGCTTTGCTAAATTGGAACACATTACATAGGTCAAAAGATATTTTTTTAATAAGCAAAAAATAATGATATAAATAAGAAGTACATAGTGTACTTCAACCCATATACAAGCAAACAGAAAAAAAAGTACATAGGAGAATTGATTTAATCAATTTAAACTTGTCTTCATTTCACATTTTAGCACAACACACCTTGCCCAATATGGTGTAGATATTCCAAAAAAATCATCAACAAACATTGTCACTCCCAATACCCTAAAGAATTTTGGCAAGATTGCACAATTTCATCCTCTTACATTCTAGTGTACCCAATTAGTGCTTCTATTATATAGACTCTAATTCTGCTTATTTCAGCGACTCTTTTGTAGTATACTACTGATTGTGTTGGACTCTGTCATTGTCTTAACAATAAGTCCTATCACCAAAATCCAATGCAACAAAGAATGATGTAATCTATTAAATTGTGTTCCTCTATGGTCTATAATTTGTTTTCTTATTTTGGTACAACAAGCATAACCCATTGTACTCACCTTTTCCAAACACTTGTAGAATGTTGCAAGCATAAACTACTCTCTTCGAGGAAAATTAGTTAACAGAGTATTATAATTAGTCATCTTCCTTGTTTAAATAGTTCAAGTGCTTATCATCAACCCTCATAATATCTTGACATAGTAGTATTTTGTATAGTTTGCTGAGGGTTATTTTCTATACTAAAAATTATATCATTTTCCAAAACTAGCTTCATAAGATATACCTACTTATAGTAGATTTGCATAGACTTTTCCTATGCAGCCAAACTCTCTAAATCATACTACTCTTAACTATTGAGTCTACAGTGATTTGTAAAACAATCTCTATCTTCCTTCTTACATCTCTTTCCTTCTAGTGGCTCATTATAGCTTAATCCTATTGAACTTTCATGTAAACCATATTTTTCTAAAACTTCCTCCTTTTGCCCTTCAACAGAAGATCTCATTCTGACCCAGTCATTTGTCCTATGCGAGCTTGTAAGCAAAGCAAGTTAGTAAGGAGCTCTATATGAGGTTATTACACAATACTTTTCTTTCCCTCCCCCTTATCTATCACAACCTTCCCATTACCCCATTCTACTACTTCTATTTTTGTTATCCATTCTCTTAGCCTAGTCCTATACATGCTAGTGCTCAAAATATGATTTGTTACATCATTAACTTTAGACATATTTTTAAAATTGATACCAATCTAAATAAGAGAATAACACTTTTGGGTATCTAACTTTTACCAAAGCCCAAGTTTGAATCTGAGCCAAAATCCCTTTCATATCAAAAGATGATGAGGTCGTAGGTATAGAGAAGAATTAATTATTCAATGAAGCGTTATTGATAAAACGAAAATGTTAGAATCCAAATATGGAAATGAGAGGAGTTTTAACAAGGACAGTCAGTTAAAACTTGTTGGTGGAAAGATTAAAAATAAAATTATGGAATAAGAAAACAAGTAAATTAGTTTGATAAAAATGTATCGCGAAAAATAGGTTTGGTACATTTATTAGGTTTTAAGAAGATACATGAAACAGTAGGATGTCACATGTACATAAATGTCCTAGATTGTTTGTAAACACAACTTCAAAGATAGTATTGTATGCGAATTGAGGAGACCAAATGATAACACTTTAGGAATGAAAATTAGAGTGGAGAAGAAAGTAGTTTGAATGAGAATATCTTAGGTAAAAGAATTGTCATAGGAGATATTAGGCTACCTACTTAGTAACTTAGGAAAAGATAACTAGTGCTTTTCCATTATATCAACATATAACATCTTGCAAGATAATGTGTGGGGAAGCATATGAACTTTTTAGTGAATTTGGAGTAATTAAGGATTTATTATGCATTTTTCATGGAAAGTTATGTTTGATATAGTGGCCACTACAAATAATTTTATCTTCAAGGGAGTCCAGGGGAGAAATACTTTGTGTGCGATGTGTTGGTTAAGTAAGAAAATAGCTTATTGCCTTTTTCTTACTTGCAAAATTGTTAGTTTTTTCTACAAGTAGTGCAATTAATTGGTTTTAGTTCTACATAGGTAAACTATACAAGCCTTAAACAGGAATGTGGGAAGAGGATCAATCATCGATTAGTATTATAAGGCTCAACATAGGAAACAATTAAGTTTAGCAATTTATAACCTTATTAACTTGGTGTTCGATAACGTTATAATCAATTGTAGTATATTGTTTTGGCTAAGAAATGTGCTTGCTAAAGCACTTAGACTGTAAAACCTTCATAAGGATATAGGGATCATGTTCTCTAGGGAGGAAGGCAGTAGGAAAATAAAGGAAATGGGAGAAAGGGATAGTAGAATAAGAAAAAAAATAGTTGATGGGAAAATATAAGGTAATAAATGAAAATTATAAGTATGAACATAAGGGTTATAAGGGATCGATAAAATGGAGATATTTAAAGGAAATTGTAGCAAGGGAAGAGATGAGAATAATATGTATTCAAGAAAAAATGTATGGATAATTGGTAAAGAAAAATGTTATGCTCTATGCAGAGATAATGAAGTAGAGTGGGTACGTAACCCAATTGAAAATAGTGTTGGAGGGATATAAAGTACATGGCACAAAAACCAATTTATGAGAGTATAATCAATGGTAAGGGATTTTTATTTATTGAGCGGAAATTGGGGGAGGATAATTGTCTAGTAACCATAGTGAACATGTACTTGTTGTGTGGGTTACATAAAATAAAAGCATGGAGGAAGAAATTGTCAGAGTTAAGAGGAATAAAAAGAATAAGGCATGGTGTATGTTGGGGACTTTAATATGGTCAAGAACCTGGGTGAAAGGAAATGCCTCAATTAAGTGAGTAACGATGGGAGATAAGTACATATGTTTATCATTTTAGTTAGCAATTATAAATCTTAGATATACCAATTACATGGAGAAAATACACTTAGTATAGACCAAATAGATCAGATAAAAGCATATTAGATAGAATTCTAGTGTCAGATGAATGGTTGGATAAATAGCCAGGATATAAGCACTATATTCTAGATAAAATAGTTTTGGTCATTGTGCATTAGTCTTAAAGACAAATTTACTTAACTGGGGCCTAAACCCTTTAGAACTCTGGATCTTTGACAGGCTCATACGCATTTTAGGAATATCGTGGAAAGACAATGAAATACCTATAAGGGTGAATGGAAGTGGTATGCTGGTATTAAAGAAAAAACTAAAAAGACTAAAATAAGATCAAAATTTTGGAATTGAGAAGTATTGGAAATGTGAATCAAAGTAAACAAAAAATTATTAGGAAAGTAAGTGAACTAGATAAAATGGATGAGGGAGAGTAGGTTAGAGGAAGAGGGGAAGATGGAAAGAAAAAAGTTACTCGTTGAGTCAGAACGGAGATGCTTTTAGACAATAATCACTAGCGAGACAAAAGTCTAGCGTTAAATGGATAGCATTTAGTGACATGAACTTGGGGTTTTCATATGATCACCAACTAGAGGAGAGTGAAGAATGTGATAAAAGGGAAAAAAGTTAATGTAGAGTGGTGTGAGGAACCAACAAGGGTCAAAGAGGGGGTTAAAGTTTTTACACAGTTGGGTGAAACATTCAAGATAGATATTAGGTTGGGAAATATAGAGTTCTCTTAATTATCTCACAAAGATAACAATATGATAATTAATACCTTTATAGAAATAGAGAGTATGGAGGGTATGTGGAATTGTGAGAGTACCAAGAGCCTAGCCCAAACAACTACAAATTTAGTTTTATTAAGTACTTATGGGAAACTATTAAAGTGGATGTAATGAATACAACTAATAACTTTCATGAAAATGAGAAGTGGTCAAGATGAAGCAATGCATCATTTATAATAGTCATACCTAAATTAGACAATCACTAAGGACTAGATGAGTATAGGACAATATCTATAGTTGGTAGTATGTAGAAGATAATATCAAAGGCATTATCCAATAAACTTAAAAAGATCTTACAAACATCATTGATTACAAGCAATCAACTTTCATTGAGGGTAGAAGATTGATGGATAGTGTGCTAGTAGCTAATAAAGTTACGGATGAAGTAAGACAGAAAAATAAAAATTGCACCATTGTAAAGATAGATTTCAAGAAAGCATATGATTTTTCACATGAGGATTTTTCTATAACATGAGGATAAGACTAAGATTTTGCACACTACAAAAAAAAAAGTTAAATTATTGACAAAATTTTGTCGACGAAACTTTATTCGTCGGTAAAATATCATTATCGACGATTTTATCGACGGATTTATGAATCCGTCGGTAATTACTGACAGATTTACCGACGGATCCATCAGTAATTACTGACGGACTCAGAAATCTGTCGGTAAATTTACATACAATCAATTTATCGACAGATTTTGGGTATTTTCGATGGATTTGTCTCATCGATAATTTTTGTTTTTTTGTAGTAGCACAAAATAGATTAATTGGACAAAGAATTTTTGAGATCATCAACAATTTCAATCTTAGACAATGGAAATCAATAGAGGAATTTAAACAATCAAAAGGACAAACACATGGAAATCTGGTAGGACCATTTTTATATTTAATAATGGTTGAATTGTTATTAGGAATGGTGAGATAGGCAATGAAAAAACTTATGCTACATAGGGTAAGGTAGGAAGCAAGGATGTGGTTGTTAACATGTTGTAATTTAGTGATGACACGTTATTCATATACCAAGAAAAAAGCTAGAATATCTTGATACTAAAAACATACTCAGATGCTTTGAGCTTGCATCAAGGCTTAATGTGAACTTGTGTAAGAGTAAGTTCGCTAGGGTAGAACCGCATACCACAGAAAGGTTCTCAGTGACTCTAAATTGTAACATCATAAGTTATCCATTTGTATACCTGAGGATGTCGGTTGGGAGAAATCATACGAAGAAACAGTTCTAGCAAGGTGTAATAGAGAAAATCAAGAAGAGACTTGCAAAATAAAAAGGAAAGAAATTATCTTTAGTAAGAAGAGTATGCTTGGTAAAATTTGTTGTAATTGTCTTACCCTTATTCTATTTATCATTATTTAAATTGTCTTCAAATGTGGCGAACAAGATTAGGAAGCTTCAAAGTGATTTCTTACGGAGCTAGGAAAGTGAAGGTAGGAAAATAGAATGGATTAAATGGGAAAAGTATGCAAATCGAAGGAAGAAGTGAACTTAGAGTGAAATATGTAAAGCATTTTAACATTGCCTTACTAGGAAGATAGAAGTGGATGAATGTTACATACACATGAACACCCAATATTTATTTTGCGCCTAAAGCATTAGTTGATCTCAATACTGTGAAGAAAATTTAAATGTGTGATTACTATGTATAAGTCATGGTTTGATGTTAATAATGGTTATGCAATTTGATTTTTTTATGGTGGCAATTTATCTAAAACTAGATTTTGTAACTACATGTGTTTCCCTAGTTATTAAAAGCTTAATAACTTTTTTTGTATAGAAGATTGGCAACATAACAAGTGTGCTATTATACTGGTAGGAATTTTAGGGTTTGAAAATAGATGGAAGTATAACCTTGTTCAATGTAAGTTGTTGTCTAGGCATGTAGTCTCTATATAAGGATTGATACACCCCCTATGTCTCATATATAAACTCTATTGCTAATAAAAAAATTCAAGTTAAGCAACATTTAGAACAATTTATTTTGCTTGGATTACAACAAAGAGAATTAGATTTTGCGGTGTATGTGAGTGAAAATTGTATGGTGTACTTTGAATAATAAAAACAAAGTAGTATTTAGGAGTTAAAATGTTGATGAGGAGGAAATAATTGTGTTAGCAAGTAAAAGCCTAGTCATGGATAGTTAATAAAAACCTAAAAGTTATTTTTTTCTTATTCTAATCAATATACATGTCCAAAAATGTGTATTCAAACTATACAAAAATATTAGCATTCATAAGTGGAACAATATTTGTCATTATAATGACATATTTATACCATGATGTGATTCATAAATTTAATATTTTATATGACGTGGGAGAGACTTTGTAATAGGTAGTTGAACAAAAATATGAGAGAGAAGCTTATAAGAAGTTTTTTATGTGAGAAGCTATAATTTGAAAGACTATGGAGACTTAGAGGTGAATTGATATGTTATTCAAGATAATGACATGTATAGCGATAGCCTATAAGCTAGTGGTTGTTGATTTCAGAAGGGGGTAAGTTATGAGTTATGCCAAAATACAATCTACTATAATATGAAACTTGTGTCTTTTATTATATTTGATGATTGATATGAATCACACTATGTAATTCTTGTGTAATAATTTTCTGAAGAAAAATATAGAGGATGTTATAGAAATTTTCTCTAAATTTTGTTTAGGACTTTGTTCAAATCAAAGGAAAATGAAATTTGTTAAATATAAAATTGAGTGATAGAACCAAGTTGGTTTGTGAAGAACAACTATTAGATCATATAGAATTGGGCTAGAAATAAACAATTTGTGTGGTTGAGTTTTATGCAGATACTTATGAACTATAAAGGCATACTTTTTAAAAGGATGTGTCAAAATAGAGGAGGAATAACATGACTAAGGCACCTACAAAGCTATCTAACAAAGCTAACAAGGTAGAAGGAAATATAAGATGTATGAAAAACTGAACAATATCGGGATACTTTACAAAATATACATAGATATAAAAGAAACAAATCAAGTAAAGAAGACGAAATATGATGATGAGAGTTTAAGATTTGAGAAATCCTTGTTGAGGAAAAAAAGAAAAATATTTTGAAAAATAATCCAGCAGAACTAATTAAAGGCATATATATATACACACTTATGTTGTTAAAGAAAAAAAGTAGTTATGTAATATAAACAGATAATAATAGGAGTTAATTTATGCAGTTGTTAATGTAATTTGGTGGTTGCTTTAATGATCTTGTTTTCTAATCCTAATATCAATAAACAATATATTAGAAAGATACAGAGACAATTTTTTTAGGAATGAGGTTCGGAAGGAAAGAAAATAAATTGGGTGAAATAGGAGAGAATATGTAGGTCAAAAGTATTTGGAGAGTTTGGCTTAAAGGGTATATAATTTTTTAGTTATACATTTCTAACAAAGTGGAAATGAAAACTAGAAACTAAAGATAATGGATTATGAAAATAAATATTAGAATCTAAATACAGAAAATACAGGATGTTGAATAAGGAAACTCAAGATAGGAATGAACTAGTGGAGTTAAAAGATCTAGAGAAAATAAATGGATTAGGGAATCACTTTGGGTGGTTTGATAAAAGTATATCATGACAATTAGGAAATTCAGATTTTGGGGAAAGATAGGTGAAATGAGGGTATCTTCTCAAGGATAAACCAAGAGGGTAAAGGAAGACATATGAGGGTGAAAAGGAGATGTATTTGGAACCTATATTGCTAGATAAACTTATAGATGTCTATTTATCTAACAATTATGTTGAATTGTGTATCCAACTTTTACTTTTAGACTCATCGAATTCACATAACATATCTTAATAGCTTTGTCCATCCAGAAGAAAATTAACATGATAAAGTGTTATAAAAAAAATATTTTATTATAATATACGTATAATATTTTTTAGATGAAAGTTGAAACATTTTTAATGTTCCATTGTATTATATATTTTTTTGGACATGTAAAACATTTAGATGTCTCTTATAGTTTCTATTCTATGTGGTTTTTATTTGTGAAATTTATAAAATTTAATTATATGTACAAAATTGTTGTATGTGTATGAAATATTCTAAAAGAATCCTACGTATATTTGACTCTCAAATATATTATATACATCATTGTATAAATAAATATTATATATATATATATATATATATATATATATATATATATATATACTAGAATATAAAATTCTTATTAACTTGCCCATTTATATATCTTTTACAAATATATTATTCAATTCACATTATCGTGACTCTTCTCGTGTCTAATCCCAAATGTCTTTCAAATATCATGTTTGAAATATATTCTTCTGATGTATTTGATGTGAAAAATACGTCATTCTTAAGGTTAGTTGTTCTTACTTACACATTTTTTTTTTATATTAGAGGTAAAAAGAAACTACTTTACCATATCAATTCCAAAGACAGAAAGTAGTCACCAATGCAGTCCAAACACATGATGATGACTCTCATCTATCCCAAATATATTAAATTATTATTTACCATATCTTAAATTCAATAGGCTATCTCTTCCCCCATTTTCATCTATAAGAGACACAAGGGTATTTTTGAATATTAAACAATTCACCTTGTTCCATAATAAATATCTGACAAGGGAAGATGGTGACAGAGTGAACATCATCTCATGATAAAAGCATATTGAAATGTTCAAAGCAACCACTCTCTTGTCTGTACCTATGGTTTCAAATACTCTTGTCATACCCTCCAAAACCATGAAAGGGATCAGTATACATTGTAATGTTAAAACTATTTTAGAATATATGTAGTTTTTTTCATTTTAAAATGTATCCTTTTGTCATGAACAATAGTGTTTGTTTTTATTTTGCAGAGCTTGATACTATTAAGTTGGATTAATAATCAGATATACTCTAATACATATACTTCAAAGAGTTTTATATCCCCTAGGCTTGATTTGGATGCACAGAAGAAAAGAAGAAGATGGTGAAATTAAAGATAAATAGAAGATAGTGACGGTTTGGATAGAGAGATATAAACATATATGGAAAATTTTTTACAGACTTGGAAAGAAATATATAGAAATTATAAGGTATATATTAAATTAAATTATGATACATATAATCGAATATTAAATTAAATTACGATACCATTAGATAGGATAGTTATTCAGTTTCTTGTAATTTAACTTGAATGTCATTTAATATTACAAAATAATTTGTGAAACGAAAGCTATTATACTATACTATATTATATTTTTATCATAGTTTTAGTAATATAATTTATTCACATAAAAAATAAACATTCCCAACTTAAAATTTGTTTTACTTAACTAAATATCATATTGTAATCCACTAAAACTTCAATAGTAGAAAACTTATAACAAGTCTAAAAAGTATAAATTACAATTTCAGTTTGAGTTGTTGAACTTAGTTTTATAAAATCCGTTTTGTAAAATAAAAAATTAATTTTCATTTAAATACTATGTTGTGAATATATATATATATATATATATATATATATATATAATAATAATAATAATTTAAGAATTTATTTAATTAATATTAGAGAAATAATTAGACAGATTTGTTTTGCTTAATTGGGATATATATACACTTGGCCAAGTATATTATTAATTAAGTCATGCAATTAGCACATTATTATTATTATTAATCTTACTGACAAAGTAATTGATTTAATATATGTCGATATTTAAGTGTATTATAATTTAAGTAAGGTTTTCTCCTTTTATTTATTGTCAGAATGTGAATGATGAATTTACTTTCACAAAGATCGTGTCTGTTTGTGAGATAGATTTAGCTTCTTCGTTTTTCTTCTGGGGTTTTCTCTTCAACCAAAATACACAACTTGCATTAATCATTTCCTTCTGTGATTTCTGCAATCGGAGTAGGGGCCATGAAACGTCTCTTTTATAGTTTTTTTTTTTTTTTTCTTTTGGTGAACCTGTCTTGTTGTTGGCCTATGTATGCATCAGCTAAATTCATGCTTGCAATTGATATTTCTATTTACTTTTATTGGAAACAAATTCGAGTTGGATGGATTTGAGTACCCTAAAACTCAAAATTTAAACTCATTGATTTACTTCTTTTTAAATATATGTGTGTGTGGTGGTGCAAGCACACCAACCCTTTAAAATAATTTATATTTAAGATCTTTTAGCAGGCTTTAAGTGTGATTTTTATTTTAATCAAAGGGAGAAATTTGAGTGTCTAAATTTAGATTAAAATATTGTATTTGTTGAATACACTATTTGAAGGGATTTTTCTATATCGTCTTTTCAACAATAAAAAGAGAAGTGAATTAATAGAATAACTGGAAAATTTGAACAGAAATTTTAAACTTCTAAGAATTACTCCAACAACTTTATCACAATGTATAAGCAATCAAAACAAACATGAAATTGAAACAAACTCATACAAAGCATTCATCTCAACAAAGGGAATAACAATAATACTAATAATACTAATAATGATGATAATGTTTCAAGATACAAAGGACTTACCTCAAAGGTGCTTGTACCTCGTCACAGACAAAAAAAATCCATAGCAAATATGTCTCATTGTTGTCTTGTTGATTACTTGGCTATATTTAGCAAATAAACAAAAATCAAATGGGGTTTAGAAAACTTGCGATTCGAATAGTTTTCTTTTTAGGGTAAGGACTGAAATTTTGATAGAAATTTTGCATACGAAAAGAAGAAGAAAAAAATGAAAATGGCAATGATTGCTGACCTAGATAGCAGTGAACTTTTTTCATGGCTCGCTTCCACATCTGAGTCAATCTAGGCATAAGTGATAAAGCCATCATTCAAAAAGTCAATACAATCAATATTTTGCCATTGATGAGTGACGAAAGAAAAGATTTGCGAATTGGAAAGTTGTGGTTCAGAGTAACAAAATGGGTAAATTCTCATTACCATTATGAATGTATAAAGTGTGCAATTTTATCTATGAAACAATAAATTTTTAATTCAGCCTGTAAAATGTATAAAATTATGTCGTCTATTTATTATTTGTGAAATAGTTTATTACTAATTATAATGTTTAAAGATGAATTTGATATTAAGTTATTTTTTAAGTCTAGTTTATTTTGCAGATAAAAAAAGTCTACTTTATTTTAAAGTTCAAAGATTAACTTCTCGTTGGTATGATAAGATGACGTAATTGTTATAGAACTAAATCAAAATAATTATTTACTCGTAATATGAGAAATATTATTTGTTCAATAATTCATGTGATATTTGTATAATAATATTTTACTTTCTTTTTCTATATATTCTGTATGTTTTATAAATTATTGTACTAATTACATACCTACAAATATATAATCGAACATAAACACCAAAAGATGCTTCGATACCATAATGTATCACCACTACTGACCAACACAGCTTCTAATATTGGAACGAATAAGTGTGATATATATATATATATAGAATGAAAATTAATTGTATGTCTCATGCTATTTCAATTATATAGATATATATGCATCAAATGCATGTATGTAATTCACTACAGAGTAGTATTATACTCACGGTTTCATATTTTCAAAATAATTTTTATTATAAACTGAGAAGTGCAATATTTTTTTTTATGAAAGCTATGATATGCTGAACATCATAAGAAAATATAAGAAAACAACAAGTACAAATGTGATATGAGACCGAAGTAGAAAAAAAAAAAAAAAAAAAAAAAAAAAATTTTTTAATATTGAAATTAAAAAAAAAACAAACTTTAAAAAAAAAAAAAAAAATAAAAAAAAAAAAAAAAAAAAAAAAAAAAAAAAAAAAAAAAATAATAAGAAAACGAAAAAAAAAAAAAAAAAAAAAAACAACAAAAATATGTTGTAATATGTGAACTGAAAATAACACCATCCTTTACCAAATGCACAAGAATTAACACATTCGTCTATTTCAATGGATTGAAACATTCTTCGAATAAGACTCTAAAAATTCTCATAGAAAAGTAACTTAAAAATTCAAAATTAACCACCACATCCGTGTCTAGAAATTGAAGAAAAGTATAAGGTAAGATTTTGGGTTGATTGTGAAGTTTATTGAACATAAAATACTTATCATACTTTTATTTTTAATAAACTAAATATTTTAATTTTAGTAAATATATAGTTCATATAATTATCCTTTAAAATCATAAACTACCAAAAGTGATTAAATTATCAACTGTTACAATAACTAATTCAAACATCATACTTATAAATTTGTATCATAATTTATAAAACATTTTTCAGAAGAAACAAAACTATTATCCTTTTAGTAAAAATTCATCACTTTGAAACAAATTTATACATAATAAAAGAAGAAAAAAGGGTCTATTTATCAAACAGAGACTAAACATGAAACAAAAGAAAGGGGCAAGTTGTCAATGCACAGACAAAAGGACCAAACGAAAAACTCAAAGAGTGAAAGACAGATCTAGCAAGAGAGAGAAGACACAAATAGTTACCTGAGAGAAGAAATTGTTGAACACAGCAACTGCAGATGATATAGTATTCTTTATCAGCCAGATAGTGAGTGGCTGTGTAAGTTATATCAGCATTTCTCACTGCTCCAAGAACAGCAGAAAACTAAGTAGCAATGCAAAACCTATAGAGTTGAGACAGAAAGATAAATGAAGGGATATTGACATATACAACATGTGAAGGCAAATATATATAGAGAGAGGGGATAATAGAAGTTATATTTAGAGAGAGAAATGTGTGTGCATGTTAGGTTTTTTTGCAGAAAATGAGTAAAGTGGAGTAGTTCTTAGGTTCTATTGCATAAAAATAAGATCTGACTAACTCTGCAAGCCTTGGATGTCATATGGTAGAAGCCTAATTGCTACAATTCAGAAATAGAGAGAGAATTTAATGTGTGTGTGTGCATGGAATGCAGATGTTGCAGTATCATACGTCACTCTCTGCCTTGGGCTTTCTCTCTGGGCTGTATGCAGCAGCAATTATAAAAAAACCCTTCTAAAGAAATGCAGAAAAAGCAAAAGGTGTAATGAAAATATAAGTGTTGCTTGAGAATTTGGAATTTATAAAGAAATAGGAATGCATGTTGATTCAGAAATATCACTAATTTAATACTGTTAGTATCCGGAAACAATTTGAGAGAAATGTATATGATTATAGTAACATTGATAACAAAATGAGAGGTAAAGTTTTTCTTTTATGTGAGGCAACATCAAATTTATTCTAAATAGAAAGAGGGTTAATCACCTTCACTTTTTTTTATATGAAGATAATTAACATGTATATCATTACTATAGAACTCAATTAATTAATATAAATTATGAGAGGACTAAGACTAAAAAACTGAATCAAATAATCTATAGAAACTCAAATATATTTATATAGAACTCTTGCATAACTCTTTCAGAAAAATAGTTAACTCAAAAGAGAACTCGTCTTTGAATTATGCTTAAATGTATTGATTTATTCACATAATTATTTTCATTCTCTAAAATTAATTATGAGAGACTTTAAAACATATCTGCCAATAAAAATTCATCACATTGTATCCATAGACAATATAATTTTATTTTTACTTGTTCAAGTGCTATTATCATGACCGCAACTTGAAACCCTTTTAATCATTATAAGCCATAAAAACATCAATGTATTCACTATTAAAGTCTCTAAAAATATTAGAATTTAACGAATGACTAGTACCATATTTTATTTCCCCAATTAATATTGCACTTAAAGATGTCAGGTAAGAGTTTTTTTTTTTTTTTCTTTTTTCCATTGAACCATATATTTTTCTTTTTTTTTCCTTTTCTTGGTCAGTTTGTTAAGTTAAAGTCTGGGCAAACGTTCTAGAAACTTTTAAAATATTTTATCAACTTCTAAAATTTTTACAAATTAATGTACTTTAATCTTCCCACTCTTGCTCTTCTTATACTCCATAATGTTTTTGAGATCTTCTCTTTCTTAAAAGAAAATTGTCTTTGAATGTTTTGTTACCTAAACATAGAAAAAAAATACAAGTATTTAATAGTATTTATATATTTGTTTAAGTTTTTTTCAAGATCAAATGTAAAGATTGCCTTTTCAGTGGTATGAAATGTTTTCGAAAATATTTTGAAATTCCTAAATTTTTCTAATGTTTTTCATTAAACATTTTCATTATATTGAAAAGAAAATATGAAAACAATTTGTTATTTTATGACACTTATAACATCTAGTTTGCTCATAAATTTTCACACAAATGATATAAATGTCCATATAAATTCTTATAATCATATACAAAAACTTAAGGAATAATTTTTAAATGCATCTTCATTCATATTTGTGTTTTATCATTGTAATAGCACACCTTCTTCTTCAAATTATTTTTGTAATTATTTTTTAATATACAAATGTTTACTAGATAAGCAAAATAATAAAATTTACATTATTAATAACTTAAAAAAAAACTAGACTAAAAATTTGTTGTAGGAGATGGGTAAAGTTTATGAACCTCCTTAATTTCACTAGATTATTTGGAAAGTAACTCTCTTTTTTTTCCTTTTGGTTCCTTTCTCATTTTACCAAATATTTTTCTTCATTTTCTCTTAGCTCTTTGTCCTTTTTTCGGTCAAAGAAACCTTTTCCAAAAGTAACAACATCCATTTCTTGAGCATGTCTCCAAGTTTTGAACAAGGAACGTGATATGTTAGTGATTTATCACCTTTAGAAAGCATGAACCTCCCATGTAAATGGTTCTTGCAAAGCTCTAACCCATTTGGGGTTTTCCTCTTTTGGGATCTTGACTGCAATGGCTTCTCATTCGGTACAAAGAGTTGAGAGTTAGCTAAAGGTATATCACATGAGTTATATAAAAGCTTAAGCAAAAGTCGTCTTTTTCATATCTTTTGTTGAAACAAATTGGATTTTTATGGTTGGTTGGGTCTACACAACTTGGAATGACATATTTTCCCATGATTGCACCAGCCACAGTAGACTGCACCACCAATTACTATACAGGAGTTGTTTAACCTCATTTTTATTTGGAATAAATTAGATGGTCTCTTCATGTAATTAGAAATTAACACATGCATACTCCAAATAACATGATACTTATACGTAGAGAGCTATTTTTCTTTTTAATATAAACATGTACAATTTTAAACATTATAAATATTTTATTTTTTCATTTAATGAAGATGGGTTACTAAGAGATTATGTTATTGAGCCATGGCAGTGACTCGCAGAACCATCATTGTCATTTGGTTTGTTTCACTCAAATGGTCTGGGATATTTCTGGGCAAGAAAATAATATTTTGTATGCACTATAGTACTGCAAAGAAGGGCAGAAAATCCAATATTATAATGTGAAGAAATCTTAAAACATGATCTTTCAGAGACTAAAGGGCTTCATCAGAAATACTGCATAGATTGCAGCATCATTGGAATATGAAATCTATTACATGACACATCTCTTTCTCCAGCTATTTTCCTGTCCCTCTTATGCACTACCAATTCCTTGCATATGATGCAGAATCTCAAGGCTACCTCTTACCAACTATATAATGTATTATTACATTTCAAATTTTTTACCTTAATTTTCTCATAAAGCTATCATCAAGTCCAAAGCATCAGCAATAACCTACTTCATCCCCTAACAACTTAACAGGTGCTTAGCCATTATTATAAACACTTTGTTTAGAAGACCTTCTTTTTCTTTTGTAAGTTCCAATAAATAAAAAGTTAAATTAACTTATGCTTATGGTAATTTATATTTTTTTTATTTTCTAAATTTTTACTTTTAATTTATGTATAAACTAATTTTAATTTGTTAAAATTTTTTTCTCTAAACCATAGCTAAAATCATAATTATATTTAACTTATATTACAGACACTTTAAGTTTGGTGACGCAGTTTGAAATCTTAACTATACAGTGCATAAGTATAGGTATTTTAGAAAATATAATCTGCGTTGGGAATATAAAACAATTTTATAAACCACTCTTAATATAAATTTTAGGTTGCTTACTGTGATTGAATAAACTATCATTAAACACAACGTACTTCGCAATTAGTACAGTAATCGATAAGTGTTTGACATGCACGTATTTACATTCCAAAAAAGAAACTTTTTTTGAGATTAATTACTACCTTTTTCATCTTCTTGCGATTGCAAAAATCGCTTTTAAACGCTTAAAAATCCATCTATATTTTAAGAGTGTTTGATTCTCGGTTTCAAGTGTTCTAAACTCATTTTGAAAAACAAAATCAGTTTTATAACATCTGTGATTATGTTCAAAAATACAATTTTACATTAAAATTTTGTTTATGAACTTGGTTTATATATTTAAAAATAAGACTTGGGTTATTTTCTTAAACTCAATTTTTAAGTAAAATTTAAGTTTTTAGACTTGAATATAAAAATATAGAATTTTGTTTTGTATGTATTTTCAAATGCTTAGAACTGCTTCTTGAGATTATCAATCACTATTGATTTGCCATAGTCTTTGGAATATGTGTCATTTCATTCAAATACATTATTATTATTTCTAAGTCCCCATTTTGTACCCAATATAACGAACTCATGACAGCCACATAACTAGCAAATCAACCCTCATTTGTGATTCTTAATTAGCAGAAACTTTGAACCAGTTTCCTAGTATTGAGGTTTTAAGCTAGTACACTTGTATAATTAACCTTAAAAGATAACGTACAATTTTCTTCAGGGTTTTCCAATGTACGATCTTTTTTATTTTTAATCAGCAAAAGCGACCACTTTCCAATGTACGATATAAATACTTCGACAATATTATTACAATTATAATTTTTACATAAAAAAAAGTTTTCTTATTTAAATTACTTGGTTAGTTTAATAAAAGATAATGAATGGTTTTTAGTACAAAGCCCTATTAATAGTTTCTGAATTTCAACTTTGAATACTATATTTTCAACACTGGATTCGACTAAGTTACATGCAAATGATCGCTACTATGACATAGCCTGTGTTCATTGACTGCCACGAAATTGTTTTGACCAACATAGCATTGCTACATGCAATTTAGTCAATATTTTAATACTTTCCAAGAATAAATTTGTACGAGGAGTACGTGTGAGTGTATCATAATGAACCCTAGCTAGGCATAGGACGTAATGAAAACCACCTTTAATAGTTTGACCAAGCTCGCTGTGTCTTGACGTTCTCCTCCTTTCATTCATCTTTTTTATAATTATCAATGAAATTGTATTGGAAGAATGATTATTGGGTTATTTCATCATATTTTTACAAAATAAATGATGCATATAATTTATTGGATAGTTCAATGAGACATGAGCATTGGGTGATGAATACAATGACTTAGCTGCGAAGATGATTATTACCAGGAACCAATCTAAAATTGTTGGAAGAAAGAATAAAAAAAACTAATGAGAAACAAGCTGCTATTTTTTAAAAACTGAATAACATTTACAGCATATTCTGTTTATAGAGTTATTGAGTATAGAGACCAACTAACTATATTTGAATTAACTACAACACTTTTTCTTACTTTTAAGTGTTAAAAGATATATATCATACCAAACTTAACTTTCACTCTCTCAAACTTGTCTTTTTTCATTCAACGTTTGGTGAATACATTAATCATATATAATTCAATTCAATAGAACAATATATTAGTTTATAATTTAATTTCTTCCATTGTTAACTTGCTTCCTATAAAATGAAATCTAATTTATATATGCTTACTTTTGTTATAGTGATATAGGATTATTAGCTATATTTATAGTTGACTTGTTATCAACTAGTAACTACATAGCCTTTTAATATCTATTGTTATATTCTTTAAAATTAAATAAAAGTTAAATAATTTAATAAGTGGTACAAGAGCCTATAATATACTTAGCCTCATATAATAATACACTATAAGAAAACAGTCAAATAGTTACCAAAAATATGCGTGAGTTAATGGCCCAAGCAAGAAACGGGGGTCAAACCCACTCTAAAATGTCATAGCTCACGCAATCTGAATAAAAAAATTTGAAAAAAAAATAAAGCTAAGCGGGGGCCAGACCCACACAGCACAATCTTATTTACAATTAATTAATTGGAAGCTGCAAAACACAAAAGAAAATTTAAAAAAGAAATTAAAATCAAGCGGGGCCCAGCAGCGTGGGTCTAGACGCAAAAAAAAATTCAAAAAAATAAAAGTAAAATCAAACGGGGTCAGACCCACGCATCATATTAATATTTGCAATTAATTAATTTCAAGCAACGTGAGCTAGACCCACACAAAACGCAACAGAAAATTAAAAACATTAAAATAAAACCTAGCAGGAGCCAGACCCACGCAAAACGCAACAGAAAATTAAAAACATTAAAATAAAACCTAGCGGGAGCGGGAGCCAGACCCACGCAGCATAATATTATTTACAATTAATTAATTGCAAGTAGCGTGGGTAAGACCCACGCACCACAATATTACAATAATTTTTATCGAATTAATAGGTATAATAATAAGCGTAATAAGGCAGTAAAGTTCTTTAGGTCTAATGGTCATAGGTACTGCTAAGTGGACTTTTGACCCACACTATATCAGAGTATTCTTGTAGTGATAGTCCTACAACTAATTACTTCTTAGAGCACCAAGAGATTGGTGTACCTATAAAATGCTCATTGGTGCTCCTTTTATCACTACACTTCTCATACCAATGTGAATCTAAATAACTTACCAAATCAACTTTTAGTTGGTTTTATTTAAAAATAATACTCCAAACTTTAGTGATGCTTTTATGGATTATAACACTTTTTTAGTAGTAAGTAAATTTACGTTCTTAAGATGATTTATAAATTTACGTTTTTTAGATGATTTATAAATTTACTATTCAATGCAATTGCAATGCACATAAGATGAAAAATCGGCCCGGTCTTACTATTTCAAATATATGTGAATGAACCGACCATTTGTTTTAAGTATAATTTACATCCTCTTATTTTTTATTCAATTCTTCAACTTTTATATTTATCTCTACTGGATTTGTTGCAGCACTGTAATTTTCAATTCTAAATTCCCAATATCTTAGTAGCATATTTTTGTTGATGAAGCACAACTTTTTTTTCAGTTCTCTACAAAGCTCCATTTCGAAAAAATATTTTAGCTTTTCCAAGTTTATCATTTCAAATTCAAAAATCAATAAAGATTTAAATTGTTCTATCTCAATAATATTAGTATATTATGTACATAAATATACATAATCAACAAACTCACATCATTTTAGATATCTGTATACACATCATAATCAATAACAAGCTCACATCATTTTGGATATAGGTATACATATCATACTTAACTTAAAATTTATGAAAATAATGCTTCAAAGGAATATATAATCTTATTGTAGGTTCTAGAAATTTGTTTCAAGTCATACAAAGGTTTTTTTCAATTTATATATTTTTTTTCACTACCTCCAATTTCAAATCCTAGTAGTTGTATGACAAACATTTTTTTTCAAATAGACCATTTAAGAAAGATGACTTCATAATTAATTGAAACATGGGTCACCTACTATAAAAAAAAAATATGAAATAATAAAAAAAAATCAGTCACTAAATCTTTAAAATCGATAACTAATTAAAATAGTAACCAATTAGCATTAGTCACTATTTTTGTTTGTAACTATATATATAAGCAAAATTAATAATAAATTTGTGACTAAAATTAATAATAAATCTATGATTGAAATTAATAATTAGATTTCTGATCAAAATTAGTGACTGAATCTATAACTAAATTTGTAATTGATATAGTGATTAATTTTAAAATATCAATTTTTGTCGCTAAATTAATCGGTGATTTTTTTTTTCAATTTTATTTTATTTTTACAAAAAATATAAATTCGATAAATGTAATACCATGTTAGTACAATTTCATGTAATAATACAAGTTTTTTATGTAAATATTTTTCTTTTAAGTAATATAATTATCCAAAAAAGGTAGACCATGTTATTATTATATAACTAAAATCAAATATAACAATACAATAATAAAAAAAAGCAAAATCTAAGAATAATAAAATTTCATTCACATTTGAAAATAAAGTTCAAGTATATGTATCCCATCGATCAGCAAAGAAATTGAAGTTATGAAAACACAAGATTTAAAATGTACTCGGAATCTTCTAGATGTCTCACTAACTTATAAAATGAAATAAAATAAACAACAGACAACACATTCATTGAACACAACATTGCTATTGCTATTGTTGTGGGGTTTACTGTTTGCCTGATCCAAATATGCGTTCCGTAATATTTTGCATTAACTAGGAAGTTCTCTCCAAACAAACCTACTGCTCTCAATATTTTAATGTAATTTGAAGTGGTGCCTATAACTTTCAAACAAAATATTATGAGACCATAGAACTCTTTGAAAAATCAATGCTATATATATTATATCAGTAAATAAGAGCTATTTCAGTCAAAAGATATGCTTAAATAAAGTCTAACAATCTAATTAAAACTGGTCAAGATACCAGCAACCCTGACACTAAAAACAAATCAATGAGCGCCTCTATTAAGGACACAAAGATATTCAAACTCTAAGACGACAACTTCATATTGAATGCTTATAGAAATTCAAATTCAAAGAAAAAAAAAAAAACACAACATCCTACCAAACAATATTGCAAATGAAAGGAGAAAAAGACATTTTGAACATATTTCACAACTTTACATGCCACCGATAGGCCCATTGTCAAAATATATAGAAGAAAAGGGGAAAATGGGGGCAAAAGGAATTGCCCAGGTGATAAATGTGCCCCATCAGGAACACTGACACAGTTGAAGAAGCCAGCTTCTTCCATTGCCAGCTTGTTCATTTCACCTTCAACCTACATTGTTAAATCAATATACTAAGCACAAAGCAAAACTTCAACTTTCCATAGCTTCTACAAAGAGCAGAATACATACAATGATTATATTACTATGTCATCCAATCCATAAAAGATTTTTTCAGTATTTGCTTCCAGAAATAAAAGGATATTTAGAGGAAAATGGAAAGAAGTAATGTCATAAAATCAGATAAATAAATATGATCATAGAAGCAAAACTTGAAAACTGACAAAAAAACATATGTTGGATTTAAGATAACATGAAAAAAATATCATAATCCAATAATAAGCTTCTAGTTTTTCAGCTCCTAGCTTATATGCTTCAGCTAGGTTATAAGCAAGTTTTACCATAACCGTTTGGTTATGTTTGGTGACGAGGTGAGTCACGATGACAATGTTTGGAATTAGGATTCAAACGACATAGAAGACTAAATTCATTAAATCATAAAAATAAATTTTGATCACTGTCACTAACAATTTTTTAGTAGTAACCGTTTTACACATGCAATGTTACAATTGACCTTTTGTCTCAATTCTAGCAACTAGAGCATATACTTTTAAATAATCAAAACTTTATTTTTATAAGAATTTCTTAGCCACCAATCTTGCCTTACACTTGACAATTGATCTATCATGATTAAGCTTCATCTTAAATACCCATTAACATCTATTGATCTTTGTAAAAGGACAGTTTAGTAAAAATCAAAGTTTAGTTTTTCTTTGTGACTTATGGTTCTTCCACCGTTGCAACTCTCTACAGTTACTGATTTGCTTCCACATAATCAATAGGTTGCTAACAAAGTAAAATGTACAAATCTCCTTGATGTGTTATTGCATTATTAGGAAATATTTTAAAATCTACAAGTGTTCTTAATAAATTTCTCTACTTAGTTCGTCTTTATGACTAAATAAGAGCTTTTATATTATCAACTTCATTACCTTCTTTCTCTTCTTTCAATTAGTAATGGAGAAATGTTGGTTTTAGGATTGCTGCTATGAGTTGTCCAGTTCGTTGATTCTACTTCATTCACAACCATGTTTCTATTGATACATATTTTTTTAGTTGCTGGATAATAAAGTTTCTAGGCTCTTATAGAATGATATCCTTCTAGATTATAGCCTTACTTATACCATTTAGCTTCCACCCTTTAGCATTTGGAACATGTTTAGAATAAAGTGAACCAAAAATTCTGAAATGGTTCATTGTTGGTTTTTTTTTTTCGAACCAAACATCATCTGGAACATTTCCCTTCAACTTCTTTACGGGGGCACTTGTTTAACACAAACTACAGTAGAAATTGCTTCTTTCCAAAATGAGTTTGGCAACTTCTTTTGCTTTGCCTTACTTCTTGTCATGTCAAAAATATTCCATTCCTTGTTTCTAACAAGCCATTGTGTTGTAGTTGTGATCTCGTTTTAGTGTTATATTCTTCACTACAAGACTTAAATTCATGAGATGTATATCTGCACCTCCATTTGTTTGGTCTTTCTCTATAGACTTCTTACTTTGCTTCTCAACCATTGCCTCGAATTTCTTAAAGATTGCAAACACATCACTTTTGATCTTTATCAAGTATAACCACATCAAAAAGCTATAATTGCTTTCTGCACCCCTCAAAATTTGATATTACCTGAAACACCCTTAGCAGAATATTGAAAGGGTGAGTGGTGCAGACGGTGAGTGGGGTGGACGTTCTGCGGTGGGTGCGGTGGTGGCTGTGGCTTTGAAACGCTTTCCGACAACGTCTCTGTCTGGGGGAGAGGTAAGTGGCACTTGTTGTTTCATTACGTAGGGGTGCAGAGTTAAGGTTTTGCCTAAATGGTATATTGTAAATGGGGGTTTTAGAAATCGAATTCTGAAATGGGGTTGGGGTGTGGGAAAAGTGTTTCAAAAGGCCTTTTCCGTAGAAGGAACTTCTATTATGGAAAACAATTTTTCAGAAAAGAGGGGGTGAGGGGATGTTGTTACAGAAAACCATTTTCTTAGAAGGAGAAAATTATTATGAAAAACCATTTTTGGAATAGCAGAAACATATTCTAGAAAATATTTTAGAAAATATTTTTCATAAGTCAGTATTTGTATTACAAATTCGGAAAATGTCTTTTGAAATGTTCAAAAAAAATGAAAAAAAAATTATTTAGGAAAATCGTTTTCCGTCTTCTTCTCTGAAAAACGATTTTCTAAAACCAATCCCCAACTTGAAAAGTATCCTCTATGTGTCTCCACCTTTCACCACCAATCACCACACATAATCTACACCACCAATGACCCTAATAATCTATCCATCTACAACAACAGAAACACCCATTCATCCCTAATATTTTTTAAATTAAAATTCAATCACTTACCTAAACATTCTAAATCTCCAATCTTCACTTCAAATATGTCCAACAACCTTTACAGCACCTCCAATCTTTAAGCTCCTCTGCAACACCTTCAACCTCCAAACAACTCACGATCTCCACAGTGGCTCCACCAACACCCTGATCTCTTTTATGTTCACTAACAGAGGTATAAGGGTCTATTCACATGTCTAGAGGGGTGCAGGAAGCAATTGTGGGGTGCTGGAAACAATTTCCTTAGTGTTATATTCTTCATGACAAGACTTAAATTCATGAGATGTATATCAGCACCTCCATTTGTTTGGTCTATCTTTATAGACGTCTCACTTTGCTTCTCAACCATAGCCTCAATTTCTTAAAGATTGCAAACACATCTCTTGGTCTTTATCAAGTATAATCACATCATAAAGCTATATTTATCTAAATATGAAATGAAATATTTTTTTTTTCTATGAAAGATACTTCAGAAGTTCCATGCACATCATAATATACAACATATGTACACATATTTTATCAGGCATAGAAATATTAGGAAGTCCAATTATCATTTTTATGTTAAATTACCAAACTTCATATGCCAAAGCCAAATTGATTTATCAATTGTAAGACACTGACTTCTAACTTTTTGAAGCTTCATTTGAAATGTTTTATTTTATTTTTTAAAAAAAGAGACTTGGCTTGAATCATATATATGAAGCAAATTATTTTTCATGGTAATTGAGAACCCCTTTTCTACCAACTGACCCACGCTCAGGAGATTACATTTCTTACTAAGCATAAATAACACATTTTCAATTAGTGCTACCTTATTTCTCTCTCTTTTGATTACAATATCATCAACACCCTGTTTTATCTGCTTATATCAAGATTAGGAACCAATTCTTGTATCCAGTAATATGGTTAGAACATTAAGAGATATAGTTAAAACATTAAGTATCAAGAAACCAACTTTGTTAACAAGGTTCACCATTTGTAACCATTAAAAGTCACTAAAAGAACCGAAATTACCCACGAGTATATTTAACGATAAATTTGTAAAAATTATTATTATTATTATTATATTATTTTTATTGTTATTTATATTATTTTATTATATTTTTATTATCACAATTCACGATTTTATCAGCTTGACAGAACTCATAATCATTAGATTAAAATAATTTTTTTGTCATATTATAATTATTATTATATTTATTATTATACTTATAATAATAATAATAATTATTATTATTAATATTATTATTATATAAAACTGTTATTATTATTTTTAATATTATAATATTATTATAATCATATTGTTATTATTACTATTAATATTAATATTATAATTATAAATATTATTATTATTAATATTACTATTACTATTACAAATATTTCATTA